>Ga0247842_10001050_pt1 | contig 49841 bp, 59 predicted proteins | sample LaCruzMarch2015__3_FD_192411 | JGI IMG/M metagenome (GOLD analysis project Ga0247842, IMG submission 192411) | Freshwater microbial communities from meromictic Lake La Cruz, Castile-La Mancha, Spain - LaCruzMarch2015_19m | ecosystem: Environmental > Aquatic > Freshwater > Lake | place: Spain... | reverse complement strand
GAGAGTTGCCCTAGGCAAGATATTCATAGAGCTGAAAGGAGGTTTAAAATAAATAAAAATGAAATTTAACTTTAAAAAAATTTCAGCGGTCGCAATAAGTACATTATTGACTGGTATGACCATGGGAGTTGCTGCTGCAGCTAGCTACCCTGCACCATTCGTGGCAGGAGGAGTTGCAAACACAGCTATTGTTTACGGTACAGGACAAGGAGTCTCTGATCTAGACAAAGTCTATGGTGGAAACATCCAGACAGACCTTCAAACATACATAAGCTCAACAGGTTCAACAACAACCGTTGATGGAGGCGAATCTTTTATCTTGGAAAAATCATCCGATAAATTAAACTTCGCTGATGCTTTGAATTCAACTTATTCTGACTTAGGTGAGGAAGAGATGACTTTTTTAGCAGACGGTACTTATGATGATGGAGATATTGATGAAGACTACGAGCAAACAATTACTCTAGGTTCAAAAACATTAAGTCTTTTTTCAGATACAGACTATGAAAGCGACGAACCAACTGTTGGATTCATGTTTAGTAATGGAGATGAAGTTCTTCATTATGAAATAGAATTCGATACTGCCTTGAATCCTAATGAAATGGTAGATACAGAGATGCCAATTTTGGGCAAAACGTATTACGTTTTAGCAGCATCGGCTACTCAAATAGACCTATTAGATTCGGCTGATAAAATAACAATCAGCGAGGGTGAAACAGTTGATTTCAACGGTAAACAAGTTTCTATTGAATATATAGATACAACTGACGTAAAGTTGACTATTGATGGTGAATCAATTATCAAGTTAGAAGAACAGGAATATGAAGAACTATCTGATGGTTCATACGTTATTATTAATGAAAATCTATATGCAGAAAAAGAAACAGGAGTTAGTAAAGCTACAATTTCTATTGGAGATGGAAAGATAGAGCTTATCAATGGAGATGAAGCTCAACTTAACGACGAGGATGTTGATGGTTTGGAAGTTGCCATAACTGGTAATGTAACCAAATTAACTTTAACTTGGAAATCTGATGGAGAAACTTTCTTAACTTCTGGAAATGCGGTAACTATGCCTGGATTTGAAGATTTAAGTCTTAGTTTTGGAGGATTAACATACGCCTCTGAACCTGAAGCAATCTCATTTGAAAGTGGAGATACTTTCACTATTGGTATGGAAAACTATGATATCCCAGTAATGTGGTATGATAGCACAACCGATGCTACTGCTCTAGGTGAAGAAGATTACCTATTAGTAGTTGCAACTGAAGGTATTTCAAATGCTACTACTTCATTTAGTAGCCCTAACTTGAACTTAACAAATACAAGTACTTCAGTTGGCAATGTTGTAACTCTTTCAGGGGGTTTACTCTTAAGAGAAGACTACAGATTTATTGTGACAAGGGTTGACACTGATTTAGCAGATGTAGAAACAATGTACTACCAAGTTAATACAGTTGAAAATGATACTAACGTTATCTCTGTCGAGCTAGAGGACTTAATTGGTAATAATGATATTACCTTTGATGCCATAGAAGACGATGATATCGGAGACATAAACGTTGACTTATTAGCTGTAAACGGAAGTAATAGTGGCGATGATGAAGCATATATTAAATTCACTGCTGCATCAGGAACAATTACTTATAACAAAGTTGTTTCGGAAAAAGGATTAGTAATAACTATTCCTACCAATGCTGCCACTACAATAGACGCGAATAGTGGAGCAGCTTTGACACTTACTGAGGCTAATAATGATGAGGATGTTGGTTCAGGAAGAGCATTTACAGTTACTGTGAAGAATAACACTAATGAAAAATTACATGTTTCAACACATAACTTAACTGCTTATGATGAAGAGTCAACCGATGAAAACTATATTGGAGTAGTTCCTTCAGATTTAGCATCTAAATTCACATTTGATGCTTCAGCTGATGAATATGACTTTGATGTGGAATACTTCGGAAAAGAAACAACTGCAGAAGTAAAGGTGATTTATGGAGGAAGTATTACTACCTCTGGTGAAACATCTACTGGTGTAGTAATGGTAACCGACGCTGAAGTGAGTGATGTAAGTTCAAAGAACTTGATAATCGTAGGTGGAAGCTGTATTAATTCAGCTGCTGCTAAGGTATTAGGTGGAGCTTATTGTGGAGCTGCATTCACAGCAAATACAAAGGTAGGATCAGGACAATACTTGATCAAGAGCGTTAATGGTGCTTATGCATCAGGAAAGCTTGCACTTGTTGTTGCTGGTTATGAATCTGCTGATACAGTAAACGCTGTTCAATACTTGATTAACAAGAAGCCAGATACAAGTAAATCTTGGACTGGAGGAACTGCAACAGTCGCTACAGAAGTGGTAACAACTGCTTAAGTCAAACAATAGAACAAATTTTTTATTTTTTTCTTTTTCTTTTTTTTTAAGGGCTAGCGAAAGCTCAGAAAATCTGCTTTGGTATTTGAATAGAAATATATTTAAATACTAAAATATACCAATTAGTTATAATTAAATAACTAAAACATACAAAATGATACGAATAAATAAAGCGGAAAGACAAATTCATTGGCCCACATTAAATACAGTTATGATGGTGGAAGACACTCTAAAAAATGTGAATGAAAGTATAATTTCTATTGCTGAATTAAAAAGAAGAATACCAAGACAAGTAAATCATGTTACGTTGATGGTGATTCTTGAATACTTGGAAAAAAGCAATAAAATTGCAGTAACCCTAAAAGGTATAACTTGGATAGAAAATAACAATCCAAATTTAAAAAAAGCACTCTTACAAGGGATGGAACTGTGAAAGAAGTAAAAATAATATTTTCTCCAGAAGCAGAAGAGGTTTATAAGAAACTTAATGCGGATGCGGAAAAAAACAAACAGTCTAGGATGATTCTTAAGGCAATTAATCATAAAGCAGAACTAATAAAATCAGACATTCATTATGGAAATCCTATAGCAAAAAATTTAATTCCTGAAGAATACAAACAAAAATATTCTACAACAAATTTATTTCGAGTTGAGCTTCCTGCTTTTTGGAGAATGCTTTACACTTTAACAAACAATGAAGAAGTTGAAATAATTGCTTTTATTTTAGATATAATTAACCATCCAGAGTATAATAATAAATTTGGTTATACTAAAAAATAATTTTAAATAAATAGTTATTTTCAACATCGTAATCCTTTTATACTCTAATTTATGATTTATTTAATGAGAAGAATAGGTTCTAAAGCAGAAGACGAAAGAAGAGAAAAAATTAAAAGAAGGATAATTGGAATTTCTCTTTTGTCTATAATGGTTCTGAGTGTTTTTGGAATAATGATTGATTCCATAGGAATTAACACGAGTAATCCAGATCAAATAATTTACAAAGGAACAACTTTTTTGAAGCAACAGGAAAGATGGTTTTTTAGCAAAGACCAAGTAAGTTTTTCTATAATTAATTCTCCTGAAAACTTAACAGATATTCCAATAGAAAATATGAATCTCTTGGCCTACTATTCTGGGAGCCCATTATATATTAATCTTATAAATAGCTCCCTTGAATCGGAAATATATTACAATCTGCAAACCATTGCATCCAGAATCCAGTATGGATGTTTAAACAGCACAAAATGTAATGGCGATTTCCCAATAAAAACTTGCGAAGACAATTTTATTATCCTTGAAGAAAGCAACGAAACAAGCATAACTCAAGAAAAAAGCTGCGTATTCATAAAAGCCCCGCAACAAGATTTGCAAAAGGCTCTGGATTCATTTTTCCTAAAGATAATTGGGATAAACTAAAAATAAATAATAAAAAATGGCAAAAAAAATAAAAACTAAAAAAAAGGTAACTAAAAAAGAGGGGATTTTGAAGGATGTTACTAGCAATACCCTCGATAAAAAACCAATTATTTTAGATTCCACCCTAGAGAGTTCTAATGAACAAATTAAAAAAAATAATAAATTACTAATAGGAATTTTATCTCTTTTAGGATTAATTCTACTTTCATTCTTCACAGGATATTATTTAATAAATTCTCAAAAGAGTTTTGATTACAAGGGTGTGGAATTCAATATAATTCAAGAAGGGAAGCTTGTTTTTTATAACACTCAAGTCCCAATATATGACAATAGGGGAGAAAAGATATCAGCATATAATTTTTATTTAAGAACCGATCCTAGAAAGCTTGGTAAAATGAATTTTAATGAAACGATTATCCCTATGAAATTGATGGCAATAAATTATTCGGAAGAAATGAGTTGCAGTGGATATGGCATAATCGCTCTAACTAATATAATAAATTTATATGAGTTAATAGGAACAAAAATAACTCTTGACAAAAATGCTACTTGCGATAGTCAGGGGAGATACATGTTTTTAAATTTCCAAAAAACAAATGAAACAAGCATAGAGAAGTTTGGAAAAAACTGTTATAATTTTAATGTGAAAGATTGTGATATTTTTCCTCCTACTGAAAGATTAATGCTAGATACTTTTATAAAAATTAAACAAGAGAATATCCGTGCTATTTCTTCTTCCGCATAATCAAATAGACAGTAAGAATTATCATACATATTAAAAAAGAGAGGATATAAAAAATAAAAGAATTCTGTCTCCAAAATTCTAGAGGAAGTTCATTAAAGAAATAACCTATGGCTAAGAGAACACACGTCCAAATTCCAGAACCTAGGGCGGTAAAAAATAAAAAAGGACCCAATTTCATTTTAAAAAATCCTGCGGGAACGGATATTAAATGACGAACTCCTGGAAGAAGTCTCCCGATAAAAGTAGATATCCCCCCATATCCATTAAATAACTTTTCAGAGTGGGCTAACCCTTTTTTTGTTACGAAGAAAAACTTTCCATATTTAGAAATAAGTATATCTACAGCACTTCTCCCTATAAAAAATGCAAGAGTATAATTAATCAAGGCACCCAACATACTACCTAAAATAGAAGCAATGAGGACCATAAAGAAGGAAAATTCTCCTTTGGCCACTAAAACTCCTGCAGGGATAAGAATTATCTCACTAGGAATAGGGAGAAAAGTGCTTTCCAGTGTCATCCCTATAAAAATTCCTAGATAACCCATCTTTCCAACTAAAAGGAGAATACTATCTAGGAGTGTATAAAAGAATTCTATTATCATTTTTTATTAAAGAGAGATTTTTTATACACATATTTTAGATCCGAATAAAATGGAATTTCTTTTATCTTAAAAAAATAAACTTGTAAAAACCAAATACCAACAGTTAGAATAACACTCCCAAAATACCATAAAAAATTATGCAACAAATCAAAAAAAGGGAAATCATTAAAATAGATTATACTCAAAAGAAAAATTCTAAGTATATTTACTATTAAAAAAGAAAAAAAAGCTATTGAAATTAAATAAAACCTTTTTATAGTCTTTATATGAGGAACAGACATATTAAGAATAAAAAGAAGGTAATAGGCAGCTCCAGCTATGCAAGCAGGAATTATAGAAATAAATATATCATTGTTTAAAATTAGGAGATTTCCAGAGAGAGTGATAGGAAAAAATAACCCGAGTAAAAAATAAACCCCGTAAATCGTTAAGGGGGTAAAAACTAAATAAAATATTGCAAAATTAGGCAAAGCGGCTAAGACGAGCAGGAAGTATCTTGAAAAAATATTCAAAAAATGCTTACTATCTTTATTCATATCCTTGAGAAACAAAGAGGATTTAAATATCTTAATATTTTATTCATAGATTATAATTCTCCTAATAAATCAAAATAGAAATAAGTATTTCTTTTTATTTTCTCGTTATGCTTTTTTAATAGAAAAGAAAAACCAATATAGATAAAAAACTGAGATTCTTACTTTCTCATTACTCTTATAGCAACAACAACTATTACTATAACTAAGATTATATTAAGGATTGCAATAGCCCAGATGTAATTGAATCCTCCAATTTGAGGGAATGAAAATCCTGCTTTTTCTATTGAAACTGAAACAGGTTGTTTAGTAACTAATTTTCCTGCTGAAAATACTTCTATATCAAAAGCTTGTTCTCCTTGAGCACTATCCTTTACTGTGAATGTGAAAGAAACGGTCTTAGATTCTCCTGCTGCTAGAGTAAATGCATTTTGGTCTGCAGTAGCTGAAGATGCCCAGTTAGTATATCCTGCTGCACCTACTGTGTAAGTTATAGCTTTATCTTCTAGATTAGTAATTGTAGATTTTATAACTAAATTTTCTCCTGCTTTTCCTCCTGACTCAAGGCTAGCAGAAACAACTGCTTTCAAAGCAGCACTTGTTCCAGAAGATTCATCTCCTGTGCATGTTACTTTAAAAGGTATTGTAAAAACAGATTCATCATCACTGTAATCATTTTCATAAATATCATCATTCTCATCATATACAGAGAAAACTAATCCATAAGTTTTAGCAAGAGCAGTACTTGGCACCATAACAGTTGCATCTAAATTCTCATTACTAAAAGCATCTACATCTCCTATTTCAACATCTTGATCTATCTTCAAGTCTTTATTGTAAATATTAACATAAACTCCTTCTTGGTCATCATCACCAATGTTCCAAACATTTGCTGAAACAAGGAAGTCATTTCCACAGGATGTTGTTTCTGGTACTGTTATTTTATCTAATACAACAAAATCAGTTTCAATGATTATACTTACTTCTTGTGAATCCAAATCACATATATCTTCTTCAAAGTCAGTATCATATCCTGTTGCTTTTACATAAAACTCATAAGTTCCGTCAGTCAAATCAGACATATCAACATCTACATCATCCAAAGTAAATGTTACTGTGATAAGTTCTGTCTTATCTGATTTTAAATCAAATTCATCTTCAGCATCTAATTCAATAACCCATTGGTCAGCAGAAGAATCATATAATCCCCATTCTACTTCAATATCTTCTATTTTTTCATCCCCTTTATTCTCAATTGTCATTTCAGCTGTAATTTCGTCTATTGGGAACCATTCATCATCTTTACCAAGAGTATTTTCTGAAAAACCATCGTTTGTAAATTCTATTTTCTTTACTCTTAAATTATCATGTGTATTTCCATAATCACAAGCTATTGGAGCTGCAGTTGAAGGGGTTACATTTACCCACACTAATAATGTCTCAGTAGGTGATGCACCTTCTTTTACAGTTATGTTTGCTCTTATCAATCCATGATAAGTTGAAGGGATTGAAGATAAAGTTGCAGATAGGCTAGTATTTTCTGTTACATTCAAATAAGTTAAAGAAGGTAGAACAGACCAAGTACCAACACTTGTGTTTCCTGACCAAGTCAATGAACTATAATTTACAATTCCGGTGTTGTTTAATTTAAAATTAATTGTTACAGAAGTTTGACCTTCACCAATAGTTGAATTAACAGAAGTCTGATTAAATTTCATATCAGCACTAACAATTCCTAATAAAGCTATCACTGATAGAACACTTAAAACCACGAAGGCGATTGTTTTGTTTTTCATTTTGTAATCATTCTGGAGTTACAATGATTTATAAACATTTCTATTTTAGAGAATATAGTTTAAAATCCTCCTAATTGAGTAAATATTACCTCTTTAAAAAAATTTATATAATATAAACTACAGTCATTAAGTATGCCTATTCATTCAATAGAAAATTCTTGGAGTGCTTGGACTTTTTTAGCAGGAGTAATTCTCGCAATAATAATTGGGGTGGGCACTACTTCTATTCTTCCTTTGCAACAATTGAAAGATTATAGTGCAGAAATATATGGGATCTTGGTTATTCTTGGAATTCTAGTAGGGTACTTCACACAAATAACTGGAAGAGAATCCCAGACATTTTTAATTGCGGGGACTATAATAGTAATAGCAAGTAGATTTGGGATGGAAAGTATTGCTGGTTCTTTAATAGGTATAGGGCTAGGAGATACTGTTTCTTCAACATTTGGAGCATTGTTGGCCCTTTTTGTCCCTGCAACAATAGTTGTAGCATTAAAAACCGTTTTTTATGCATCAAAGGTATAAAATTATAAATTACTTATATAAATAGGAGAATCGCTTATTTTGGTTTATTTTATTGGGATTTTTCTAAATCAGATATATTGATGATAGAGGTACTATCCATATCTAACCTGGAACAAGCAGTGTTTATCCAAGAGTTTAATCCGAAGTTCTCAAATTCTGCTGCTGATAAAAAATCTCCCAAAAAGAAGTAAAGTTGTTTTTGTTTTAATCTTTTTTTAAGCTCTAATGCTTTGATTAGATTTTGTTGGCCTGGTTTTGTTGAAACAAGGACACCTATTTTATTAGAAGAAAGGAATTTAATATAGGCAGATTTTTTGTGTTGATTAAAAGAGATTATTTCTTTTTCTGAAATTTTTGCTAATTTGGAGCATTCGTATATATAAATAGGAAGAGTTGAGCTAGTGGCAAGAGAAATGGCATGAAATTTCCCAGAACCAATTAATAACACTGCCTGTGTTTGCTTTGGAAAAAGAACTTTGCTACAACCTAGAACTTGAGAAAATTTAACAATCTCATGGTTTTTTTCTAATATCAATTTTATTTCTTTCGCAATAGGCTCATATTGAATAGAATAAACAAGTGCGATCTTTTTTGGAAGTAATTTTGAACTTTCCAAGAAATGGCTCTTGTTTAATTTTTCTTTTGACTTTGCTGAAATAAATATTGTTTTCATATATTTGGGAACTAAAAGAGATTTATAAAATATGTTGAAATTTTAACTTTCAACAAAAAGGTTTATTAAGACTCCCTCCAATTTTTTCCCCATGAAATACGAGAATTTTATGTTCATGTTGCAAGCAATTGATCAAGCAAGAGCTGCAAAAGACGATTATGGGAGAGTGGGAGCTGTTATTGTCCAGAGCGGGAAAGTAATTTCTGTTGCGGGAAGTTCTTCTTTGGAATTTCCAACAATTCATGCTGAGCACGCAGCTCTGGAAAAAGCGGGTTGGTTAAATGACCCTACCCCTAAACCAAATAGTAAACTTTATGTGACCCTTCAGCCATGCATCAAAAGAAGTAATGGTGCAAATGGATGTGGCTGGGATATAATCAATTCGGGAATTGAAAAAGTAGTTTATGGATCGGTAGATACTCATTTTGAATGTGGAGAAAGTTCAAAATTTTTCAATTCGCATGGAGTTGTGTTTGAGCAAATCCCCTACACCGCGATAAGAAAAGAGTGTTGGAAAATATTTTGTGAAAAGAATAAGTCTATGGAAAAATAAATTTAAAAAAATTATTCAAAAAATTTAATCAAAATCTTCGAACTTTTTCTTTATGTAATTTCTTCAGAAATTATATTTTTCTTTACTTCGGCTAATTGTGGAAGAAGTTTAATCAAAATCTTCGAACTTTTTCTTTTCTTGCTTCAAAAGAAAATGGGCAATTAATCAAAGTCTTCGAACTTTTTCTTTTCTTGCTTTACTGGCAAGGTGTCTCTAGAAATTCTTGCAAAAGCAGGTGTTGCAATTATAATATTTGCATTTTCTGTAAATCCTGCAATATGACCTTCAAGAGCGTCAACTGTTTTCTTTATCTTTGAAACAGCTCTCTTTAATTCAATAGAATCTTTTTGTCTTAAAACTCTCACATCAATTATTGCAATAGTATATCCTTCTCTCAATGCACTAAGTACTTCTGCAACTTCTTCATATTGCTTCAATACAAATAATTTTACAAGAACTTTATTTTGTTTTTCCTCTTTTCCTAAATCAATTTCAAGATAATCGCTCTCTCCTCCGAGGGAACTTGAAAAAACTTTTTTTATTTTATTAAACACCATGATAAATTGAAATTAAATCTATTTATAAAGATTTCGCAATTGCTGTATAATTATTTATTTTTTTGCGATATTAGTTCTTCTCTAAGAAAAAATTATTTTTTACTTGGGAGGAGCAGTCCTTCTCTAAGAGAAAATACTCTTTTAGCAAGAGACTCCTCTTCTTTTTCAAGAGATTTTGTCCTTAATTCTAAAAATTTCTGTTTGTTTGCAAGTTCTTCCTGGGCCTTCTTTTTATCGGTTCTAATCATAAGCTGACCGATAATTTTGAAAACCTCTTCTCCAGAAGATTCTAAACTATTCAAAGATTCTATAGTCTCAGAAAGCTCAAGCTGAAAAGCTTGTTTTTGAAAAGAAAGATTGTGCAGAGTCTGTTCTAAAATCTGAATTTCTTGTATTTTTTTGTCTTTAGATTCCATTCTCTTATTCTGCCTTTATTGTCTTAACCACTGTTCTTGGCTTGTAAAAAATCTTACTTCCGCATTTGGTACAGACAAATCTCTGAGAGAGTTCAGAATTGCTAATCTTCTTTCCACATTTGAAACACTTGTAGGTTACAGCCATTTTATTCTAAATAATATGTATCTGATGCGAATTTTTTATCACACTTTGAACATTTCCAAATTCCTTTTGAAAGTCTTTTTACTCCTAATTTTGAACAGAAAGGACATTTTTGTTTTATTCTTTGTTTTGATTCAACTTTCACTACATTTGCTCTTACTTTCTTACCATACCGAGCTCCGAATCTTCCGGATGATTTTACTTTTTTTAATTTTGATGCCATTTATTTAATTCCTCCAATATAGAATTCTGGAAATTTTGCTAATACTCTGTCATATTGCGGATGGTCTTTAAATTGATTATATCCTTCTAGAGTTTCTCTTATCTTATCTTTATTTTTCTCAATTAATGCTATTTGATTAGTTAAACAAAGAGTTCTTATTAAATCTAATCTTGCTTCATAATCTTTGAATTTATATTCTAGTATCTGTTTTGTTTCCATTTTGTTGTTTTAAAACCCAACACTGAAATCTGCTAATTTCGAATGTCCTCGCTTTTGCATATTTTAAATATCGTGAATAAATCACGACATATGGGGCTACCCGGATTTGAACCGGGATCTCAAGGTCCCAAACCTCGAAGGCTAACCAGGTTACCCCATAACCCCATATTTTTATTTGAATCGGATTTTATTTATAAACTATTTCTTTTTCTCTACTTTTTCCGCGGGGGCTGCCGGAGCAACTTTATCTTGTTCTTCTTTCTTAGCAGCTTCTATTTGTTTGAGTATTTTATCTTGCTCTAATTTCATCTTCGCAAAATTATTATCTAAAAGCTGTCTTTTTTCTTGAGAAGGTTTTGTTTTTTCTCCAAGAATTTCTTTATCATATTTTCCCTTATCTATTTCTTTTTCTATTTCTGAAGCAAATTTGCCCTCGATTAATATTCCTAAACTTCCGCAGCTTCCCACGACGGTTTTTACTGCTGATTTTAAAGTAGTAGATAATAAATTTGGTGCTTTTGTTTTGGCGATTGCGATGATCTGTTCAATGGATGCATTTGCAACTTGAACTTGCTTCTGAATTCCCGAACCTTTAGCAATTTTAAATTCTGCTTTTAAAAGTTCTGCAACAGGTGGAGAAAAAACTACTACTTCAATATCTCCTGTAGAAGGATTTAAGTTTACTTCAACTGGAACTTTCATCCCATCGAAATCTTTAGTTGCTTCATTTATTTTCTGCAAAACTAAGCTCATGCTAATTCCAGTGGGCCCTATCTTTTGGCTTAATGTTGGCCCTGGTTTCATGTTTCCACCGTCTGCTAAAATTTTAATTTGCATTTTTATTATCTAAATCCTCCCTTCTAATAACTTTGACATTGTCTAATTTAATTGTAACAGGTAAAGGAACAACTGCTCCCAATAATCCTACTACTACTTCTTCTTTTTGCGCATCTATTCTTAAAACTTTTGCTTTTTCTTTTTTGAAAGGTTCAGAAATTATTTCCACAATATCTCCTTCTTTTATGGATACACTTGTTGCAGAAGGTTCTATCATATTCTTTACTTCTTCGTATTCAATTGTTTTTCCAATTATTCCTTTTACATAGGGAATGTTGAAAACAGCTTCTTCCGCAGAATCTCTATCTTCAGATTCAAGCAAGATATATCCTCTAAGCCCATGGGGCCTTGATACTGAAAAAATGTTTAACCCTTTTTTCAATATTCTTTCAGAGATAAAATCTAGTGCTCTCTCTTCTTTGTTTGTTGTAACTTTTATGATGAAAATCATTTTTACTTTTACTAACTTCTCAATAATCTAAGAAGTAGATACTATTAATTAAAAAAATGGGTTTATAAATTTTCTGATAACTAAAGAAATAGGCTTATCTAAAGAAAGGTGCAACAATCATTGAAACCAAAAATCCCAAGATTCCTATTATCAAAATACCTATGGCTGAAACCTTAGAAATTGTTTCAAACTCCTTTCTCGAAGGTTTCTTCAAAACTATCCATACTCTTTTACATTGAAGAAAAAAAGTATTCATTGAAGTTAAAATCTTATTCATATAAATTAGTAAGAATTTGTATTTATAAAATTAGTGCTTATTCTTCCCCAAAGAAATCTATGCCTAATTCATCTTCTATTTCCTTGTGCTTTACTCTTTCTTTTCCTTCCCCATGGCCAAGAATTTGGGAGCTTTTTACCCCCGTAACAATCAATAAAACTCTAATGGATTTATCCATATCTTCTGCTATCTGTGCCCCCCATATCAATTTTGCATCTGGGTTGAGCTTTTCACCAATTGTCTCAATTATAGATTTACACTCATCTAAACTCATATTTGGACCTCCAACAATGTTTACCAATGCTCCCGTAGCGTCGGATATATCCACATCAAGTAAAGGATTTTGAATTGCTTTTTCAACAGCATCCATGGCTCTATTTTCAGTATCTGATTCTCCCATCCCTATTAAAGATACTCCTCCTCCAACCATAACTGCTCTTATGTCTGCAAAATCTAGATTAACTAATCCAGAAGTCGTTACAAGTTCGGTTATTCCTTTCACTGCATTTGTCAAAATTTCATCGGCAATCTTAAATGCAGTATGAAGAGGTAAATCCGGTGCAAGCTCTAAAAGTTTATCGTTAGGTATTACTATTAAAGTATCTACAATAGATTCCATCTTATCTAAACCATCCATAGCATTTTCAATTCTTTTTTTACCTTCAATAGTAAAAGGTAAAGTGACTACTCCAATAGTTAATGCTCCTTGTTTTTTAGCAAGAGATGCTACAACTGGTGCAGCTCCCGTACCGGTCCCCCCACCAAGTCCACAAGTAATAAAAATCATATCCGACCCAGCAATTTTCTTCTTTATTTCTGCTTCTGATTCTTTTGCGGCTTCTTGACCAACTTTTGGATTGCTTCCAGCCCCCAATCCATGAGTAAGCTCTCTTCCAATCAATATTTTTTGATCTGCGTTAGCATATAATAAATCCTGGGCATCCGTATTAATTGCTACCAACTCTCCACCTTTGACACCTATTTCCCTCATTCTGCTAAGAGAATTACCGCCTCCTCCTCCAACACCTATAACCTTTATTTTTGCTGCTTGCTTTTTGATAAGCTCCGCTAGTTCCTTATCTATATCTCTAACCTCTTGAGAAAGATCAGAAGGGTATTTTGGTGCAGTATTTTTAGTATAAGTGTTTTCCATTATGAAAAATCTCCTGATTTTTTATTGGATTTAGTGCTTACCATTTTAAAAGCCCTTAAATTCACATTAAACTCCTCTCTTTTCATAACTTAAAATAATCCCCTATGTTTATAAAAATTGTTGTACTCAAAAAAAGGAACTAAGCTTGTTTTTTGTCTTTTTTATGAGAAGTTTCTTCTACAACTTCCAAATCCAAGTCTAAAACTTCCTTGTACTTTTCTTTGAATAACTCAATAAATTGAATAATGTCTTTTTCTACTTTGAGAATTAAAACTTTCTCTTTAACTTCAAAATCAAAATTTCTTCTGAATAAAAATTCATTAAATGCTTTTATTTTTTCATTAATATCTTCTACTTTTCTCATAACTTTTATTTTGTAATTCACATCTTTTCCAGCAAGGAGGTTATTAAAATCCACCATAATTCTCCCCCCAGATACGGAGATTATTTTTGCGGGTTTACCATCAAAAGAAAAAATTACTCCCGGAACAGGATTTACTTTATGTTCTCTAAACATCTTCGCAGGAAAAACTTGCACGAGAGCTGAATTTCTTTTTCCAAAGGCTTTCTCTGTAGGTAGCTCTAAAAAGTACTCTTTTATTTCTTTTCCGATCAAAAAATCCTCAATAGCTTTCAAAAACATCCCTTCTCCAAGACAAAAGATGAATGGTTTTGGTTCTACTTTTAAATTTGCTTTTTTTAAATCTTCTTTTATATTTGAATCAAAAATCTCCCCTTCTTTCGTTTTTCCTGTAAATTCTATCTCAATAAAATCTTTTTTTTGTAAAACCATATAGTTTTTTGAGTAAAAACGTTTATAAATCTATTTTTTTTGAATAGGTTATGATTTTAAAAATAATTGATGCGACAGAAATCAAAGGTGGAACAAATATTATTATTGAAGGTTTGCCTTACACGGTTAAGAAAATAGATATAAGCAAGACTGGAAAACACGGACATGCAAAAGCAAGAATAGAAGCTATCGGAATATTATCTGACCAAAAGAAAATAATTGTTGCTCCTGGACACGAAAGATTTGAAGTTCCTATGGTAAACAAAAACAAAGGACAAGTCTTGTCAATTGGAGAAAAAATAAGTTTAATGGATTTGGATAGTTTTGAAACAATAGAAGTAAAATGTGATGACTCCCTTAAGCAAACAATAAGCGAGAATGACAATGTAGAATATTGGGATGTTTGTGGGGAAAAAATAGTTAAACGAAAAGTATAATCATAAAACAAAATGGCAAAAATAATAGAATCAACAAATAGGCTTTTTAAGAATATTTTTGTATGCAAAGAGTGTCATAGCAAAATAAGATCAGATCCTCAAAGAGTTTTAAAGGGAAAAATCAAATGCAGAAAATGCAAGAAGAAAAGATTTAGGCCTTTGAAGAAAAAGTAAAGTGATTTATAACAAAAAATGAATTTTATTTGGTACGATTTAGGATTACTAGCCCTGTTTGTAATCTTTGTTTCTTTTTTTATTTATTCTAGAAGAAAAAAGATGCAAAAGGAAGGCCTGCTATTGTTATACAAAACCCCTTGGGGAATAAAACTTATAAATAAAATAGGAAGAAAATATAAAAAAACTATGAAAGCCATAAGTTGGCTTTCTATAATTTCTGGATATATCCTTATGGCCGGGATGGTTTATTTAACTTATACCATAATAAAAATTTATTTGTTTAACCAAGAAATTGTAAGGGCAATAAAAGTTCCACCAATTATGCCTTTGATTCCTTATATTGATAAATTAGTTCCAGGCCTTCCTAACTTTTATTTTTTTTATTGGATTGCTATAATTATAATAATTGCAATCCCTCATGAATTTGCCCATGGGATAATTGCAGCATATAATAAAGTAAAAATAAAAACGACTGGATTTGGATTTTTCCCTTCTTTCCTTCCAGTTTTCCTAGCAGCGTTTGTAGAACTTGATGAAAAGAAAATGAATAAAAAAAGCAAGTTTGCTCAAATGGCCACTTTATCTGCCGGAACATTTGCAAATATTGTAGTAGCTGTGATATTATTGGGGGTCCTTTGGTTAATTTTTCCTTTGCTTTTTTCTTCTTCGGGAGTTGTTTTTGATAGTTATCAGTTAGCTATTTTAAATACAAGCCAAATTCAAGCTATAGACGGAAAACAAGTTTCTTATTTAGATTATACGACTCTTTTAGAAAATACAAATGCAACTGGTTTAACTAAAATAAATACTTCAAAAAACAACTATGTTATAACAAAAGAATTGATTTTAAAAGAGGGGTATATTGAAGCAATGGCTCAAGGATATACTATTGTTTATGAAGATTCTCCTGCAATAAACCAAGGACTTGAGGGAGCAATAATAAAAATAGATGGAAAAAAAATAAAGAGTTTAAGTGATATGCAAGAAGAGGTCTCCCTGCATAAACCTGGAGATAAAATTATTTTTTCTGCAATAATAAATGAATCGGAAAAAGACTATGAAATTGTTTTAGGAGAAAATCCTGAAAACAAAACAGAACCATGGTTAGGGATAAGTACAATAGAAGGCCCTCAGAAACCAACCACTAAATTCCTTTCAAAGTTAACAGGATTTAGAGATGCACATGTGAACTATATTCCTAATCTAGGTGATTTTAGTTTATTTATTTACAATTTATTATGGTGGGCAACGATAATTTGTCTTAGCGTTGCTTTAGTAAACATGCTCCCAGTAGGATTATTTGATGGAGGAAGATTCTTTTATTTGACTATCTTTGCTCTGACAAAAAGTGAAGAAAAAGCAAAAAAAACATTTTCATTTTTAACTTATTTCTTTTTATTTTTAATGGCATTACTTATGGTTTTATGGGTAAGTAGTTTTTTATAAATCAAAGATTTAATGAACGCTAGAAGAATAAATCCCTAAGTTTTCTAAATCTTTCTCGGGAGTGTATTCTCCTAAAAGATTTTCCCCTCTTTTAGTTATTGCAAGTGTTCCTCTTTTCTTTCCAAAACTAAAACCTTCACTTACAAGTCCTATTATTTGAAGCTCCTCTACAAGAGTTTCTTCTCCTTTTAGAGAATATCTTCCAGATCTATATTTTTTCCCATCTTCTCTAATAGGATACAGAGTCAATTCATACAAAAGAAATTTTTGCCTAATTTCTTGATTAATTATACAATTTCTCAAAACGACTCCAAGGTCTTTCTTTTTTTCTTCCATCTACCTTAAGACAAAAATGACTTTTTAATTATTTTTATAGTCAAACTGAGGTGTTAGCAACCTTTAAATCTTAGATTTTAATTTTAATTATATGATTCCAGAAAAAGTAAAAGATACTTTAACAAAACAACATTATTCACTTGTGGGCAAACATTCTGCAGTGCAAATATGCCGATGGACAAAAAAAGCCATTAGGAACGAAATGGTTTGTTATAAAGAAAAATTCTATGGAATAAAAAGTCATCAATGCTGTCAAATGAGTCCCGCAATAATGTGGTGTCAAAACAAATGTATTCACTGTTGGCGAGCAGTAGAATTAACAATTGATAACAAACTTAAAGGGAAAGTTGATTCTCCTAAAGAAATTATTGATGGATGTATTGAAGCCCAAAAAAAACTTCTTCAAGGATTTAATATTGATAAAAATTCTAGAAAAAAGCAATTAAGCAAAGCGGATATGAAGAAATTCGAGGAAGCCCAAGAGCCAATGCAATTTGCAATTTCCCTTTCGGGAGAGCCAACACTTTACGATAAAATTGGAGAATTAATAGAAGAATTGAGTAAAAGAAAAAAAACTTCTTTCCTTGTAACGAATGGACTTTATCCAGAAAAAATAAAAGAACTCTTAGAAAAAAAACAACTTCCAACTCAGCTATATGTTTCAGTAAATGCACCAAATAAAAAAATCTATGATGAGTTTCATAGAAGTACAAAAAAAAATGCTTGGAAAAAATTAAATGAAACTCTGGAACTCTTTCCCTCGCTGAGAAAAAAAACAAGGACTGTTTTTAGAATGAATTTAATTTTAGATTTAAACATGAACAAAGAGTATGTTAGGGAGTACGCTTTACTTATAAAAAAATCAAAACCCCTTTTTGTAGAAATAAAAGGATTCATGAGTATTGGTTTTGCAAGGCAGAGATTAGGTTATGATAGAATGCCCAAATTTGAAGATGTTTTTAATTTTTCAAAATTGATTTCTGAGGAATTGAAAAAATTAGGAGAAGATTATAAAATTCTTAACACTCATGAATTTTCTAGAGTTGCGGTACTTGGAAAAAACAAAAAAGACTTGAAGATAAAAGGAATTTAATTTTAGAAGAGATTAAATATATTTTCTAAGTTCATTATAATTTTTCTCTCCAGAATTTAAAGAACAGGACATATCATAGAAACGGATAAGAATTGTTTCATCTCTTAAACAAAGAGTTAGATCCAATCCCTTTAAACTATAGGGTGGACCAGCAAACCCCTTGTTTGCTAGAGACTCTAATCCTAATCCCCCTGGTTCGGAGGTTTGAGATACTTCTATCTTTTTCATTTTACAAATCTAAAATTCCTTCCTTAGTCAGTGCAACAAATCTTACACCCATGGGAAGGTTGATTAAAGCCGAAACAAGAGCCATGTGTTCTTTTCCTTCACCAGAAGCAAGACTCACTGCAACTTCCATTCCTTCAAATTTTCCTTTAAGCTTTTCCTTAAAATTGTCTCTTAAATCTTTTATTCTTTGAGTCAAATTCACTTGAATAAATTCAAAGGGTTTTTCGTGAGAAAATTGTTTTGCAAAATCATCTCCTATAAGAATAATTTTATCCCAAGTTCCTTGCTTCATTAGCCCAGAAACTTGAGCCCAAGAGCCTTTTCCAGAAGATAATAATGCTACTAGTTCCATGAAAAATAAAAAAGAATTTTATTTATAAGGATTGTTGTGATTTGTCAAAGTATATTCTTTAAGAGAACAAAGAATATAAATTAAATTGATTGATTAAAAAGATGGTATTTGTAGATGGTTTTAAATCATATTTTAAAAGAAAATCAAAAGAAGAAACTCCTTTGTTTAATTTATTAATAAAATTAGAGGGATGGAGAGGGCCTTTCAAAGACTTTAATTCTTTTTTATATATCGCTGAACTCGCCAGATTTAATTCTCATCTAGAAGGAAAATGCTACGTAATGCCTAATGGAGAAATTAAAAAAGGCTCGGTTGGGGGATTACACACTTTTGAAGCATATATTGACCTATATGCAAAAAACCATATACATTATGGAAAAAGGGGAAGAGTCTTGCCTCTTCAAAACCCTGTCACAATAGATCCTAAAGACTTGCCTAAATCCCCAAAATACACTTTAAATGGATTATATGAAGTTTATTCTGCAAAAGGGATGTGTATGGGGCTTGATACTAAAATAGCTATTTTATCTCATAAAATTAATCCTGAAAGTGAGATGTTCAATTCAATAGCAAAAAGGAAAATAACAAAATTAAAATTATTAGAAAACGCATATAGAAGAGAAATTTCAGACCAATAATTAAGTTTATAAACTAACTTTTTCTAAAGAATTTAGCCGATTGAACCATATCGTGGGCGCATAGATTCTATAGCGCCGGCGCATAATTTGGGAGGCTAAAACAGACTATGGAAAAAGAAATATTGCATGCATTAGCTGAATTGAGAAAAAACAAAGAAAGAAAGTTTGACCAGACGGTAGATTTAATTATAAATTTACAAAAATTTGATGCAAGAAAAAACCAAATAAATCTATTCATAACTACTCCTTATAAAATTAAAGAAAAAAAAATTGGTGCATTTTTAGAATCAAAGAGTACCTACATAGACACAATCACCAAGGATGAATTTAAGAAATATGCTAATAAAAAAGAAGCAAAAAGATTAGTAAAAAAATATGATTTCTTTATTTCTCAATCAACTTTAATGCCAGCTGTTGCTACTACTTTTGGTAGAGTCCTTGGGCCAAGTGGAAAAATGCCTTCTCCTCAATTAGGAATAATCTTGAATACAGATGAAAAAACAATAAGAGAAATAAAAGAAAAAATAAACAATAGTCTGAAAATAAAAACAAAAGAAGCTAGCATAAAACTTTCTATTGGAAAACAAAGTATGCCTGATAAAGAACTTGCAGAAAATATTATAACGGTTTATAATGCAGTTCTAAAAAATCTTCCTAAAGAAAAAGATAATGTAAAAAATATTGAAATAAAATTCACTATGACTAAACCCCAAAAATTAAATATAAAATGACTGAACACAAAAAAGTTTCTCCTGTAAAGAAAAAAATCGTACAAGAACTTAAGAAATTAATGGAAGAAAGTAATACTGTTTTAATTGCATCTATAAAAAATCTTCCAGGCTCACAATTTCAAGAAATAAAAAAGAAATTAAGAGGAAAAGCAGTAGTAAAAGTCCCAAAGAAAAATATAACTCTAATCGCAATAGATTCTTTAAAAAATAAAGAGATAGAAAATTTAAAAGAACAAATAAAAGAAAGTACTGCAATACTTTTTTCTAAATTAGATTGTTTTGAGCTTGCTTCGGAATTAGAAAGTATAAAAAGTCCTTCGAAAGCAAAGGCAGGACAAATAGCTCCTGATGATATTGAAATCCCAGAAGGTCCAACAGATCTAGTTCCTGGTCCTGCAATAAGTGAACTTGGCGCATTAGGAATAAAAATTCAGATAGACAAAGGAAAAATTTTGATTAAAGAACCAAAAGTTATTGCTAAAAAAGGAACAAAAATCTCTCAAGGTGCTTGCGATATAATGAATAAATTAGGAATAAAACCTTTCACAATTGGATTTGTTTCTGTTGCTGCATTTGATGCAAAAGATAAAAAAATATATTTAGATATTAAAGTAGACAGAGAAGGTTCAATAAACCAACTCAAAGAAGCATATGGAAAAGCTCTTCCTTTTGCAGTTGCAATAACTTATACTAGCCAAGAAACAATCGGGTTTATATTAGCAAAAGCAAATTCTCACGCAAAAGTTTTGGAAGCATTACAATCACCTCAAACTACTCAATCAGAAATAACTGAAGGAGAAAACAACTAAAAAAATGGAAAACATATATGCGGCACTTTTATTGCACAAGATTGGCAAAGAAGTGAATGAACACAACATAAAAAGTGTTGTTGCAGCAGCTGGCGCACACGTAGACGAGTCTAAGATTAAGTCTCTTGTTGCCAGCCTAAAAAATGTCAACATTGACAAAGAGCTAGAAACTGCAAGTTTGGCCGTTGCTGCCCCAGCACATGCTGGAGCTGAAAAGAAAGAAGAAGCAAAGCCAAAAGAAGAGAAGAAAGCAGCTGCAGCAGAAGGTTTGTCAGCATTATTCGGATAAATTATTTTTTATTTAAAACCGAGCTGACAAACCCATCACTTTTATAGTCGAAGCTGAAAACTAGAGACTTTTCTTATTTAGAATTTCAAGAGCAAAAGATCTATTGCAATGGATAGTATCTCTTGATCAGTGCTTTCTAACTAATTCGAATACTTTAAAGAACATTTAAATACCTATTTTATTATTAATTCATAAGTATTAATTAATAAGAGTTATATTTACTTAGTAAAGATAACTAAAAGTAAGTAGAATGGGTGAAAAGAAAGAGGTAAAAGTAAAGAAGTTTCTATTAGAAATTCCCGAAGAAATCTGGGAAAAATGGAAAGAAAAAATTCCGCGTTCTATTTCTTTAAACAAAGCACTAATTGAACTTCTTGAAAAGGAGGGAGATGAAAATGAAAAATAAATTTTTAACAATTTTAATTTTTGTACTTGCATTCTTCATATTCGTTAATTTGGTTCAGGCAGCATCAATAATTACAAATGTTTCTGAAACAAATATTAATTCAACTGTTTTAATTATGGGGGATGATTTTTTACCTTCAACAAATTATTACATTATTCCTTTGCTCGAAAATAAAAGTGCTTGGTGGGATGGTTATGATGAAAACTGGTTTTTCAATAAAACTTCTAATAATAATACAATTAATGTAACCACAAATGTAACTGGAGGATTTAGTTATGCATTGTATATCCCCAACGATTGGAGAGTTTCTGGAGGGAAAGTTTTATTTAAAATTGGGCAAAACCTCTCTTCTGCCTTGTTATGGAGTAGCCAAGGAGCTAATTGGACAGCAACAATACCTACAAAAAATGGAATTACTGGAGATTCTGACCCGAATGGTTTTATTTATACTGTAAATACTGCCGGTATAAATACTGGAGGAATTGAAAAAATATACAAAATAAACGGTTCTCAAAATTGTAACTATACAACCTCTCTTGCAAGAACTTTTAATGATATAACTAATAATGGAACCTATCTTTATGCTGTTACTAGTACAACAACAGATAATCTTTATTTATTGAATATGTCAAGTTGTGGAAGAATTACTAATTTTTCAACAGTAAGTTCAATTGCTTATTCTGTGAATGTTGCTCCAAATAATGAGTATATAATAATTACTTATGCAGCAGGTGTTCCTCCAAGAATGTATAATATTACTAATGCTACCCCCGTAAATGTTGCTACATTTATAAATAATACTGTTCTTCCTGCTGCCATTGCTTATGATTCTTGCATTTCTCTAGATAGTAATACAATTTATACAGGCTATGCAAACGGAAACGTAACTGCTCAAAATAAAACAGGTTATGTTCTTTGGAATTCCGATCCGGAAGAGATGGAATTTAATTCCAGCGTTGCTGCTTTTCCAGTAAATGGATTATCTTGTGATAATACTTTTGTTTATGTGGGTAGGGGGAGTGTTGCTTTTCCTGTGGGGGTAACTAACCAAGGATTCGTTGAAGCTCTTTATGTTGCTAATGGTTCAAGGGCTTGGATAAATAGCAAAACAGACACTATTTACGACGGAATGGATGTTAGCAATCTTAGATGTGATGGAAGTTCTTGTTATGTAGTCAAAGCATTAACCCCTGCACCATACACTGGAGTTGTTGGCTCTGCAATTATGCAAATAAACAAAACAAATGGAAATGTTACTTGGTGGAATTGGCGTTCTTGGCTTCCATTGACGTACGGACTAACCTATGGTGATGGTGGAGTTCATATAGCTACACAAGCATTGTGGGTAGATACTGAGGTTAATGGTTCTCTGTATCCTGTTTATACCTATGGTTGGACACAAAAAATTTCTAAAAATGATGTTAATGCTTCAATTTATGATCCTAATTTATGGATAAGAGGGAATACAAATTTCTGGAACTATGCAGCAAATGTCCAAAAAAATATTTGGTTAAGTAATGAAACTCCTTACTATAATTTTAAAAACTGGAACCAACAAGGAATTCCTTTAAATGTTTCTAATTATCTTAGGTTAGGAACAACATATTTTAGATTTTCTAATCTCAATACATTCAATTCATTTACAGCAACTGAAACGGCACCATCCCTTTTCATAGACCCGGTTATGCAAACGACAGTTACACAGAACAATACGATTTTTATGTTTAATCAAACTTTTGCACCTTCTTGTCCATCTACAAGGTATGGGCCTAATTTAACGGGATGGCATTATGTTGATAGAACATGTCATTATGAAGAAGTTCCTGCTCAAAATGCAAGCTTTAATATTGGAACAACAATCAATGGAACTTTTATTACGGGTGTTATTTATTCTTTAATAAAAACAAAGTTCTGGGAAGATTACCCTCTTACTAAATATTATGGAAATGATAAATGGGCCTGGTCCGCGATGTATAATGGGACGAATGATCAAGTTGTTGGTTTTGCAACAAAATTCGGAAATGACCAGGAAGATGTTTATTCGGATATTTTGGGGAGAGCGGTTCTATTCACAAATTATGGCTCGACGAATTATTATCGCCCGCAATTCAGAGCAGATTATAACAGAAAAACGGATAATTATATTTTCTTTATGCCCACAACTTATGATTCTAACAATGTGATTGGAGAAAATACATTATGGAGAAGAATTGATATTGAAACGCAAAAGGTTGCTAACCCAGTTGTAATAAATTTATCAAACGACGAAGATGGAATTTTTGAGATAGGAACCCCCACTTATACTTACGGGCATAGAATTAATTTTACAGCACAAGAACCAAACCTATTCAATAGGACAAACGAACCAGTTGAAATTATTTTTAATGCCACTGGAGGAATAAGAAGTGATTGCCAGGATGTTATAATCACCGATACTGGAAACACACAAATAGATTTATGGCAAGTTGATAATTTTACAGCTTGCTCCCAAAATGGAAATGTTTCTGTTTGGATAATGATGAATTGGACTCAAAACGAAACAAAAAATCTTTTATTATATTATAATAGTTCTAATTCAATTCCTGTTGCGCTAGGAACAACTGATTTAACCATTACAAATGCCTCCGGAAGTTGTGGAACAAATAATCACGAGATTAATATTTATTCATCAAACTGGTATAATTGGAGCAGACCAGCTGCTATAACTCCTACAAACGAAGTTGTGAAATTCAATTTTAATGTAAGTACAATTAATCTATTTCAATCAGCACTCCATTATCAGGTTGCTATGTGTTATAAAAATTCCAACACAACAAATACTGGAGCTGGAGCATCTGCAGATTCTTGTTCGTATGCTATTGTCCCTGTAGTTTCTAGATGTTTACAATCTGGCCTATCTGGAAAAATTTTCGCGAAACTAAATGCTACTGCAACCGTTGGGAATATAACTAGTAGACTTGTTAGCAACAAAACATTAAATATAGAATATTATTTCTTTGCCAACACAGGGAGAGTAAGAATAAGAACTCAACTTAATGAAACTATCCGAACAATAAATTGGAGTGTTTCAAAAAATTGGCCACCATATTATTATTTTTCAATTAATTCTTTTATTCCTCCCTACTCTAATCACTCTTGGATTTATTACTCAGGTTTATATGACCAGATGAAAAGACCTGTTGCAAATATAAGTGCTGATTGGACTGAAGCAAATTTATCTGCAAGCCCATTGCCAATGATGTTTACTATTAAATACGGAAATTTAGATAATATAAGTCAATCAAATGGAAGTATTTTTAGAGCTGCAAGTTTAGATGAAAGTTTTTGGGGAAAGGGATGTACAGCACACAAAACTTGGCAATTTTATAATTATGCGGGGGGGGCGACATATGGGGCATTGGCAACTCCTGTTTATACGGGGGAATTTATAACTTGTTCGAAAGATATTGCCTCCCAACTTCCTGTCTTAGGACAACCAGGATATGTAAATGTAATTCCTGAAGTCTCTTGGTATGGAACATCGGTAAATAGATGGTATGACCCTATTCTAATAGGAAAATTCTATCTTATGCCTAATCTTTATAGACCTGAAACAGGGAGGGTAGATTTTTATCTCCTTACCTTACTGCATTAGCTGGTCAACCTGCCGCAGTAACTAGCACTTACACAACATCGAGAATATCGACGTATATTATCCCGGTTTGTCCTGAAAAAGAATATGGCTATAAAGGTTATGATGATTTTTTAGAAGACCTTCCTAACCTTTTAGCAAATACTAGTTTATTAGTAAAGACAAGCACTACAAGTCCGATTCCATGCGCTGCACAAATAAGAAAATGGGCGGATTCAAGAGGAACAGACGGGCAAGAAATAATTTTTGCAAGGAATTTAACCGTTATTGTGGGAGAAATATCTAGTGCTGGTAGGAGTTATCCTAATAACACTTTTGCTTCAGGGACGTATACTCTACTAGCAAATGGAGAGCTTGACCAAACTTTTGCGCAAAAAGGTTATGTTACCACGGGATACTATGGAAGATATTATTTTACTTATACTCCCTATAATTATGTTTTTCATGCTTTTTCAACTTCTGGAAATCCTCAGCTTATGACCGCTCCTGCCGCAGCAGCAGTAAGCACAGCAAATGTAGTAAGATATAGTTTTGCCCCAGAAAATAATTACAATAAAAATGTTTTTGATACCTCTGGTTTGTGGGAGGACGCTTCCCAGAATTTTACCTACTATAGAAATCCGTGTTGGCTTGGAAGGTATACCGATAAATATGGCTCAACAGAATATGGGCATCCTGCTTTCACCACCAATTCAACTCCGGGCTGGCAACAGGGTCAGTTTGGAGGAACACTGATTTGCCCGCACAATACATATAACATGGAAGTTCAAGATTCTTTTAGACCTGGTTGGACAAGCGGTTATCCTGCAACAGGGGATGTTGGTGCATGGACTGAGATGATGGTTGATGGAAGAATGAATTTTCCAGGAAATGGAACTCCTCCTGGAGCAGATGATACTTACTATGTTGATAGGCATAATTCATTGCTCGATTACAAACATAGTGATGACTTTAATTCTGTTCTTGAAGGAACTTCGGAATTGAATCAAAATCAAAAGCAACCAAATACTCAACCCTGGTATTGCCAAATTTCAACCCATTCAAATAAGAGTTTTTGTGTTATGACATCAAGTTTGTCTACTTTAGTTTACAACGTTAATCCTGGAGGGGGTTTAGGAACAACTACCCCGTGGAGTGCTTATTGGAGTAGTGCAAAAGAACTAAGTTCTTTTAGAACTTATTTCAATAGAAGATATTTTAATACGGGTACATGGAATTTTTCTTTTGACCATCTAATGGAGATTTCTTTATATCCTACTTTGGCTCAGAATGAAATTTTATATTCAAATATGCTTTATGTATCCAATGATTCTCAAGATTATGAAACTTTTTTTAGAAAACAATTTCCACAAGCAGAAGGAAGTTTAGACCAAAATCAATTTTTGTTGAAAGACTGGGAAAACGCTGTTTTCTTTATTTTTGATGAAGAAACTAGAATTTATTCTCCTGGAATTGTGATGAATGTAACTGGATTAGTTATGAGAAATGGAAATAAATTTTCCAGCCAAACATTTGCTTTAAAGATTTATAAAAATGATGGAACACTAGTACAAACAAATGATTCTCTAACAACTAATGCATCTGGATTTTTTAATATTTCTTTAATCTTGCCGACAAGTATGGCCGGAGGTTTACATTATATTGAATTTAATTATAATAACGGGGAGTTTAAAGATACAATGTCATTTATGATGACTAATTTAATCGCAACAATAACTAACAATAAGGCGGCATATGAGCGAGGGGAAATAGTCCAAACTTCCCTGAGTATTGAAGATTCTTTAACAGAAGTCGCTACAGATCCTTCTCGATTAGTTCTACAATATATTAATGCAACTAACTATGTTGTTGGTTGCGCAAAATATCCTGGAAATGCTTCTGTGGTAAATTGCAATGATAATCTGACAAAAACTGGAACGGGATTGTATGATTATAATTTTTCTTTGGGAACTAATCCTTTAGGAACTTATACTGTTAAGACAACAGTTACTGACTCGGCAGATATCTCTGCAGATTATACCACCCAATTTGTTGTTGCTTTAATTGATGCTTGCAAACCAAATTTTCTGTATAATTATGCCTCAGCCTATCCGATGTTTTATAATCAAACAACGGGTGTTTTAACTGTAATTGGAAATTCTTCTATGGGCACTTCTAACAATCCAATAACTTTTAACCAAATATACGAATTTGCGCAAGTAACAAATGGAACTTGTATTATAGAAAAACCAGCAACTGGAACATTTAGTGTAAAGAAAAAACTTGTTATTGGAAATGGAACACAAGAAGTTTATATTGAAAGCAAAGGAGAATCAATTGGTTTTTCCTCTTCAAGCATGCCTCAATTATTTGTTAATAAATCGGCACATTTAATTTTTGGAGGAATAGTAAATGGAATTCCTCAAGAAGGTTGTTCTATTAAATTTACATCAAATTCAGATAATAATTTATTGATTGACGTTGCTGGGGGAGAAATTGCATTTTATGATTCATACATTAGTGATGTGGGGGTATCGTGGGGAAGATTTATGTATAGAGGAACATGCGGGGTTTTGGAAGAAGAAACTTCTGATGTTAATTCAACAATAATAATTAAAAAATCCATATTTGATAGAGCAGCAAGGGGACAATTCTTTTTTACGGGAAATGTAACTATCGATGATATGAAGCTTAACAGAGTGAATTCTTCTGCTAGCGAGGGTTATGGAGTTGTTTCTGGTTGTTCTCTTCCTTCATTGAATAATTTGCAGATTTATCACCAAGAACAAGCTGGAGCGGGAATATTTATCAAGAATAATACTCCTGCAAATACAGATCTTATCATTACAAGCTCAACTTTAGATTATAACATAAAGGATGTTATTGCCAACAAAGATGGAAGAGGAATTCAATTAATTAATACTCAATGGGATAGAACCTATGGATTTAATTATTCAGATTCATGGGAAGGAACAACAACGATTAAAGAAAGTTATGGATATAGACCTAGTTTCGAGGATAGTTTGGGAATTAGAAATGAAAATGTTTCCATTACTGCAACAGACATATTTGGCAACGTATACTTAGATCTACTGTCTAATTCTAGTGGAGAAATCCCTGAGCAATCAATTCCTACTTGGCAAGTTCAAAAGACATCTACTTCAGAAGAAGTTGTTTCATTTAATCCCTATAGAGTTAGAATAAAACAATATGGTAAAAATTATATTACTGAGACTAAATCTTTCTTATCAAGGACTATTGAAACTAAACAATTGGGTGATAATAATTTTGTTGTTACTCCAGTAGCTACATTATTAGTATTTGGAAACATCTCATATATTCCCCCAAGTAAAATTGATTATGGAGATGAAGTTAATTCAAGTTGGGAATTAACAGGACAACTTAATAATTATCCTGTTGATTCTTGTCAATACACAGCATTATTTGCCAATGGAACTAAACTTACTGAAGTAATTGATTATGTGTTGAATTATCAAACCGGGAGTATAACATTTACATCTAATATGTCTGGATATGAGATTAAACCAACTTATTATTCTGGAGGGAATATTACATTAACCAATGGTTTGACTTCACCCTATAGTCTGGATGAAATTTATGATTGGATGCAATATAATACTTATAATAATAATTTATCTGAAGAATTGACTACGGCAGATGGAATAAATTATAATTTCTGTATAGATTTATTTATTGGAAATTCTACTAATCCAGGTTATATTCAAAGTGCTCAGAAAGCTGTAGTATTTAATACTGGATATGACCTTAGATTTATTTCTGGAAAAGTAGACCTTGCAGGTGTTGGTGGCTCTGGTTCTGTTCATTATATTGAAGTAGCTAAACCGGAGATTAAAGCTGGTAGAACTCAGGGAGTGTATATGAGCTTAACAAACAATATTGGTCAACCATTATCTGGAAAAACTATCAGGGCAGATGTACATTATCCAAATGGGAGTAAGTGGTTATCGGACCAATATTTTGAAGAATATATTGAAGGAATGTATAGAATGAATTTTGTCATTCCGTCTACCTTGAGGCCGTATGGGATTTACACCATTAGTTTAAAAGATTCTTATAGTACTGTAAGAACATTTAATCTAGTTCCTTCATCAGACATAGTTGTGAGGGGACCACCTGCTTCCTCCGGAGATTATTTCTCTTGGATAGATGCCAGAATATTTGATGCAGGATTGTGGATAGAGGCACAAGGAACAGTGGTTAATAATCTTGATGAAGAAATTATTTTGTCTCAAACAGATTTATACGAAGGAAATTATTTTATTCCTATGTTAAAAGATTTTGAAACTCAATCAGATACTTGGTATATTTCTGAACTAAATACTAGCACAAGGTTAGTAAACAATTCAGATTTGAGTAATATGAGTCTAAGTGGAGATATTTTAGGTATGAGCTTTTTTTCAGAAGGTAAACCATATCCTTCGAACAATAATCCTATAAATTTAACGATTAATTTTACTGGCGGAAATAAAGTCATTAACCTCAAATTGAACTTTACAACCCTGAATATTAATTATAGTTTTTGGGATGAAGAAACTAATTTTGTTATGGGTGTTAGGATTCATAGTGATTATTATGATCAGAGCATTGATGGGAATGTTAAAAGAATTGCTGTAAAAATGATGACTGATGAAAATAATTATTATATCCAGAACACGACTTTAAGATACTGGCAAGTACAATCCCCCAATGTTTGGAATGAATTACAGCCATATTATGATGGAGAGTTCGTTGAAATTGTTGGAAATCCAGACCCTACAAATATATCTAGTTGTGAATTTATAATTTACAGTCAAGAGTATCCATTAAATGATATTGTGGAAATAGATTTGTACGATCCTCTGTTCGATAGATACAAAACTTTGAGAGACTATGAACTTGGTAAAAAATCACAAGGAGGTTATAATACTCTTTTCTGGTGGGATAGTGATGGGACTTATACCCTTACCCCAAACCAAGAGAGAAAATTTTTCGTTGGAACAGAATCTCCTTATTTACATGCTGCCGAAATAATTGAAATTCAATATCCTGAAGATAGTTATGTTATAGAAAAAATGGCTGCAATTAGAGATGCCCAACTTTATTGGGAGCAAGTAGCAGCCTATGAATCATTAATATCTTATATAAGAGGAAACCCTGGGCAGAATATATTCTTGCTTTCTTCAATGGGGTCTTCCTATTCTCGTTCTGATGAATCAAATATAGATATGGTAACCTACAATAGATTAGGAAATTTAGTTAGTGCAAATGTAAGTGTAAATGTTACTTATCCAAACAAAACAAGTTTAAGTTTTGGGCAACCTATTGAAATAAATACTGGGAGATATAATTATAATTTTGTAATTCCTAGCAATGCCCCTGAAGGAGACTATTCCGTTTTAATAGAATCAAATTATAGCACTTATAATTCTACAGACGTACAAGTCTTTAGAGTTTCAACTTCTACCAGCGGCGGAGGAGGTTCAACACCTTCGATACAATTAGATGCGCCAAGTGTAATTAATACGAATACTAATTTTGGAATATATACATTTACTAGAGATAATAGTAGTTTGTTAGTTGATTGTGATTCTGGGGCTTCCTTGACATTAAAAGATAGTCTTAATGGAACTATAATTTTAAATGATGCTTCTATGACAAAATCAGCAACGGGGCAGTATAATTATACCACTTCATTACCTTATCAATCAACCTTTTTAGCTACAGTTAGTTGTTCTATTGATGGAACCTCTTATCTTTCTAATCCTAAAATAATAAGCAGTCAAGATGTTCCTGGAGGAGGTGGAAGTGCATATCCTACTATTGAAATTTTATCATCAACTCCAATTGCTACAGCTACTCTTGCAAATATCGGGGCATTGGTTAAATCTTCTAATGGAATAATAACAGATTGTGATGGAGATTTAAATATAACAATGAGAAATCTTATTGATGGAACTTCAAGCTCTGGGATAATGAACAAATTTGGGACAGGAATGTATAATTATTCTTGGACAACCCCTGTAACCGCTTCGGTATTTTATGTAAATTCATCTTGTCTAATTTCTGGAACAGAATATACTGGATTTACTGTTTTATCTACGCAAGCATTGGCAGCAACGGCAACAATTGATTATAACCAGATAGCTCAATATGTTTGGAGCTATACTTCAAGAAACTTAACATACTATAATCAAAGCGTTGCTGAAAACCTACAAGCTTGTCTAAAGGATGCAGCTTGCTCTAATTGGTGGATAAATACAACTTTATCCGATATAAATTCAACAATTAATAGAATAAATTCAACTGCAAATCAAATAAAAACAAACACGGAAACTATTTTAAGTTATATCAATTGCACTTCAGCTAATGAAGTTTGCACAATATTGCAAAATATTTTGGGGAATACCACCGATATACAATCTAGAGTTTATTATCTAAATACAAGTCAAATTCCTGCCATTCAGGGAGATATCGATAATATTTATATTGATACACAGTATATTAAAACTAATATGGCAACTGCTTCTAATTTAGCGAATATTGAAAATAATATTACATGGCTTGTAAATAATGTTGCAACACAAGCAAATCTAACTTTAATTACTCAGAGATTAGATGTAATAAATTCTACTGTGAATACGATTAGAACTCAGGTGAATTGTTCTGATTCATCTAATTCGGCATTATGTGGATATTTGAATAGCATAAATACGACGGTGAATACAATTTATTCTGAAATGCTGACTAGTGCTGATTTAAGTAACATTCAGAATAATCTTACTTGGTTGATTGGAAATGTTGCAACACAGGAAGCCTTGAATAATAATTTTACAGATATTAGAAGTAGATTGACGAATATGAACACAACTCTCTTGAATGTTCATAATAATTTGACCAGCATTAATACGACTCTTGCAAATCAAATTACAAATGCACAGGGAGACATTACCTGGGTGAGAAATAATGTTGCTACATCTGCTGAAATACAGAGTAACTTTAGTGAAACATTCAGCAGATTAGCAAATATCAATCTAACGGTAGTGGATACAAATAATTATCTGGAAGGAGAAGTTACTACAAGATTAAATGAGTTGAATGCAACTACGCAAGAAAGTTATTCTTATCTTCTTAATAATTTATCGATTGCAACAAATTTAACAGAAGTACTAAACCAACTTGATGATTTAAGCAATAATATTACCTTTGTTAAAAATAATATGTTCTATCAGGGAAATGCTACGGGTTCTTTTTTAGTAGATTATCTTTCAAGCGTTTATGTTGAACAAGGAAATAGAGCAGAAACATGGATAGTAACAACAGATTTATTAGGAAATGCTAAAACCGTCTCTGTTGCTAACTGTCAAATAGAAAAAGCTGGAACATTCATAGATAATGCTGTTACCACAATTTCTTCCGGAGGGGTTCATGCTTATTGGGAAATTCCTTCTAACCAAGTACCTGGAAGTTATTATTTTAATTGCACTTTGACAGGATCTACACTTAATTTGATGGCTCCTTTCTTTGTTTCATCAAGTCCTTTCTTCACCATAACGGATTTAGTTGCTGCTTCTCCGAAATACCCTAATGAAAATGCAATTGTAGAAGCTACATTCGCAACTAAAAATGGAAGTGCTATACCTGATACAATTAATATGACCATCTGGAAACCAAATTATCTTACTGTTTGGCATACCGCAGATAAAGAAGATTTCGAGGTTAGAAATGGAATCTGGTATTGGACACAAATGATTGAAAGTATTCCAACAACAGGAGCATACTATGTTAATATGAAAGCAACTTATAATGGCCATGAAGATTCAAGAACAACTCAATTTAGGATAGCAACAGGAGGTCCTTACAAAGTTTATCTTGAATGTCCAACTAGCTCCAATGTAGGAAGCAATTTAGTTTGTACTTTAATAATAAACGATGAGGGGGAAGCTGAAACAGAATCAATTTCTACTATCTGGGTAGATACAAATAATAATGCTATCGTTGATACAGGAGAACCTCAAACATCTTTTAGTAAAGAAACAAAACCATTGCAAAATATTAGTGAGGCAGTTTCAATAAATGTTCCTTCATCCCAAACTACAGGATACTTTGTTGTTAGAGTTAAAACAAGTTACGTAAATTCTGTTCAACCAGATTCAACTGCTTCAGATTCTGTAACTCTTCAAACAAGCGGAGAGGTTACTCCCCCTGAAGAAAGAAAAGATGGTGGGGGCGGTGGTGGTGGAGGTTCAACGCCTGCAAACAAATCTTCCCCGATAACCGGAAACATAATAAGTCCCCCAGAGTATTCAATAGAGGTTTTGATAAGGGTTTTAGAAGATTATAGAATTATTGATTCAAGTTCTAATAATAAAATTTTAGCAGAAATTACTTTCCTCAATTTAGGAATAGAGGGAAATAAAAGTGCTCTCTTTACTTATTGCGTTAATGATAATAATGATTTGGTTGTAGAGTGCGTTAACGAGACGGTTGCAGTTCAGAAAAAAATCCAATTAGTAAAAAAGATTACATTGCCAAGTAATATTGAAGAAGGGATATATACGGTAATCGTTAAAGTGGATTACATGAATGAAACAGTGGAATCAAGAGAGACTTTTGAAGTCCGTGGAGAAGAAAAACCTATTATCTTTTCAACACCTGACTTTTCTGATTTCAAACTAAATGAAAATTATATAGTCCTAGCAATTATCGGTTTACTAGCTACCATAGCATTTGTATTAACCTTAGTCTTAATTTCAAAGAGAAGAAGTAAACACAGAGCAATAACAGCAATAGAATCGAATTTACAACAGCTTAAAGAATTGAAGGCTAAAAAAGAAATAAAACCAATCACATACCATTTCGAAAGAGAAAAATTATTAGAAAAGATAAAAAATGTGTATCAAGGTAGAGCTGTTTCAGCAATATTATTCGGAATAGGGATAGTTGCATTAGTAATGCTTTTCATAAATGCTGGTTTGACTGGATATGCTGTCGGGGAATCTGTTTCCGCGCCTATAAATTCATTCATTCATTTTTTCTTTTTGATTGGGGCTTTTGGGTTATTAATGTTTATACATAGAAAAAAGATTAGGGGAGGAACTGAAAAAATTGGTGAAAGCTTCAGAAAAAAACACCCTTGCAATAGTCTTAAAGGCTTGGTAAATAAAAAAGTTTATTCGGAAAAAGGAAATTATATTGGAAAAATTAAAGATATTCTCTTGGAAGAAAAGAAAATTGGAAGTTTAAAAATAAAGATTGATAAAAAACATAAGTTTAAGGCGAAGGGAATAGTAATTGATTACAAACACGTTAGAAATGTTGGAGAAGTTATAATTATTGATACGGCTGTTTCTGAACACTTAGAAAATTATAAGGATTCTAAATAAATTTAAATAAACGCCGCCGCCCGGAATCGGCAAAAGTTATTCTAACTTTAGCTACTTCGTCTCTTACGAGTCAAAGTAAACCGAGGTTCGATTCTCGTGATTTCATCGGAGGCAATTAGAAATCAATGTTCAGTGATTTGAGGAGATTCAAAAAGAACCAGCTGGTTCTTTTTATACGCCGCCGCCCGGAATCGAACCGGGATGCCCGGAAGGGCCCTGCTCTCTTGCTACTTCCTCCGGAAGGAGAAAGTAGAGTCGCTCTACTGTCTCAAGGCAGGTGCATTACCATTGTGCCACGGCGGCCTATTAGCAAAGTGGTAGCTAAAGGTTTTAACCTTTTGTACTTCAGCGATATTCTACCATTGTGCCACGGCGGCTTACATTATTTTTAACAATCAATGTAAACAATTTCAAAAGAATTAGTTAGGTTTTAAAGATTTCTACCCAAGATTTACCAGAATTTCCACCAAGGCTTTTCTTGAATAGGCTTATTTGTTTCATCTAAAAATTGGCATTTTATTTCTGGTTTCTCTTTGAAAGCGGGAACCTCTTTAGCAATTTCTTTCTGAGCTTCATCTAGAGATTGTTCAACTAAAACTCTAGAATACCCTTGCCTAATTAGAGCATATTTAAGAGTATCTGGGGTATACCCTTTTTTTAAATTCTTTTTTACGTGTTCTTTAATTTTATCTTTGTAAGTATCTCTAACCATAAAAAAAGAGGGTGTCTGGAGTTTAAAAATATAACCCTACTTAAACCCTATAGGATAATTTTTGTTATAGAATTTTATTGCTTCCAAAAGTCTTGCTTTTGAATCGGAATAAAGGGTAATTAATTTATCTCCTTTTTTTAATTCTCCTCCCACGTTAGCATAAAGATAAACTCCGGAAAATTTGTCAGCAGGACATCCGGCAACTCTTGCAAGATCATTTATAATTTTATTATTTATTGAGGAAATCTTTACATTATTTTGTGCAAAAAAATCTCTTTTGAATTTTGCCGGCCTGATTCTGTTTATATCTCCGTGTTGTGCGGAGATTATTTGTTTAAATTTTTTAAAAGCCTCTCCAGATTTCAAAGTCTGCTTTGCTAGATCATATCCTTTTCCTTTTTTTGTTTTTCCAGAAAGTTCAAAAATCTTTCCAGCTAAAAAAAGAGATTTTTCTTCTAAATCTTTTGGACCTTGTTGTTTTGGATCTAAAATAGCAATAACATCTTTCATCTCAAGAGCAGGACCAATACCATTCCCTATGGGACGATCTCCGTCGGTTAAAACCACTTTTATCTTCTTTTTGAAATGCCCTCCTAACTCTTCAAATTTTTCTTTTATTCTTAATGCCTTTTTTTTACTGACCTTTGCATTTTTTCCACAAGGAATATCTATTAGAATATATTTGCTCCCCACAGAAAGTTTTTTAGCAATTATAGAAGCTAAAAGTTGCGCTTCTGGGTCAATCTTTATCACTCTTTCAACAGTAATTATTTTATCATCTGCAGGAACAAGACCCAAGGCTCCTCCCCAGACCATGCAAGCATTTGTCTTTTTAATTATCTCTTTTATTTCTTTAAGTGAGAAATCTACTCTTGCAATTGTTTCAATAGTATCGGCAGTTCCTGCTGCACTTGTTATTGCTCTTGAAGATGTCTTTGGAAAAGTTAAACCTTTTGCAGCACAAATAGGAACTACAATGGGAGTTGTTCTATTTCCTGGAATCCCCCCAATACAATGTTTATCCACTACTAATTTATTTTTAAGAAAAATTCTGTTGCCTGTTTTTAATATTGCATTTATTAAAAAAATAGTTTCCCTTTCAGTCATTCCTCTCTCGTACATTGCGGAAATAAATAAAGCAACTTCTACTTCCGATAAAGAATTATTAACAATATCTTTTATTATTGTTTTTATTTCTATTTCAGAAAGTCTTTTTTTATCAAGCTTCTTTTTTATAAAATTTAAACTTTCTGGAGGAGGAGAAATTGTAACTAAAACTTTTCTTCCATTATGATTACCTAGTTTATTGCCCAATTCAGAAGAAACAGCAATTTCATCTTCCTTTATCATTCCTTTGATTGTATCTAAGATAACTGAAGTTTTTATTGGATGTCTAGAAATGGTTTCTATAAGAACTCTTTCTTTACTATTAACCCCTATTTTTTCTGCTGTCTTTTCATGGAGCATTGCAACAGGGAGTCCTGTAGACCAATTTAAAAGTTTTAATTTAAGTTCCATCTTAACCTCTCTTAAATAATTATGAAAAAATGATTTTTATAGTTTTGCTAATCTGAAAATTTTTCTGATCGATATAACTCTAAGAAGATTATGAGATAAGCTAAAATCAATGGACCTAATAAAAATCCTAAAATTCCAAAGAGAAAAAATCCTCCAATCATTCCTAAAAATATTAAAGAAGGTTGCATACTTGTCCTCCTAGAAACAATCAAAGGTCTTAGTAAATTCTCCAAAGAAGAAGCAACAATTCCAAAGATGGCTACACCTATTGCTTGGAATGGATTCTGAGCAATAAATAAATAAATTGTTACAGGAAGCCAAACTAATGCAGGCCCTATAAAAGGAACAATCCCAACTATAATTGCAAGAAGAGTTAAGAGAAGCGCATTTGGAACTTTGAAAATAAATAAACTTAAACCAATAATTAAACCCTGAACAAAACCAACTACAACCGTTCCATACAAGACCGATGAAGTTATTCCTTTAGAATATTCAAAAAACTTTTCATCTACTTCTTTTGAAAATGGAGACAGGCTCTTGAGATATTTTCCTATATCTTCTTTATCTCTTGAAGCATAAAAAAAAGTAAAGAAAACTACTAAAAAATGCAAAAAGAGAGTTGGAAACTCTAAAAGAATATTTGAGAAAGAAGTAGTCAGAGAATTTGCAGATCGAGTAAGAAAAGATTGAATTATAGAACCTACTTCTCTAGAAAATGGTTCTGAAGCAAAAAAAGAAGGGGAAATTGATTTAAGAACAGCCACATAATCCATTTGCTGAGCACCGGCATAAATCTTGAGAGACTGGTCTATGGCAATCGGTGTAAAAAACCAAATACAACTAATGAGAAAAAATGCAAAAACAAAACAAATTACTGCTGCACTTAAATTCTTTGAATTTGTTTTTCTATAAATAAAATTGTATATGGGTGAAAAAATAAACGCCAAAAGTAATCCCACAATTATCGAAATAAGAATAGGTTTTAACAAGAAAAAACACAATATAAGAAGAAAACCTAATAAAACAGTAACTCCAGTTTTTTTAAAATAATCTTCTTTCAATTTTGTAAATCTCCCTATTTATAGAGAATAATTCAAATTTATAAAGGTTTTGAAGGAATTTTTGGAAAGATTTAAAAGTTAATTTTATATTCTAAAGATATGAATTTCATAAAAAAAGTGCAAGAAAAAAAATTTGACGAAAGCGTCCATCTACAATTTCAAAAGTTTTCTAAGGGAGAGTTTAGAAATAGAGCAATAATTCATGCAAAAAATACTGGAGAAAAGTATACAATAAATGCTTCTTCTGAATTCACTAATGAGCTCGTAAAGGATGTGGCTGAAAGACTGGGTTCTACGAAAACAAAGATAACTGGAGCAATAGTTTCCACTCAAAATTTAAAAGAAAAACCAGAATTTAAAATTCTCCTAGCAAATTCAGAAGTCAAACAATTCCAAGGCGTTAAAAGATTTCTTTTAGAAGAAGAAATGTCTGGAAAAGATATTTTAAGTTTTTTAGAAAAAAATCCAAAAGCATTTTTTGCATTAAGTTTTAGTAATCCTTCTGGAGATATTTTAAAAATAAAACCAAAAGCTCCAAAATCTGGAAAACCTGGTTCAAAAGATGAAGAGGTTCCAAAACCGGATTTTTGTAAGCTTATAACAAATGATTCTCATCTGGGAAAAACTTTTGTCTTTGAAAAGCCGGATTTTAAACAAGCCGAAATTACTCACGAGTATTTGATTAATGAGATAATTATTCCAAATGAACTAAAATCTGAAAAAGATTTTGCTAAAGTAAGAGAAATGGCCATAAGAAAAGGAACAATAATAAGAAAGGCCAAAATAGACGGAAAAGATGTAAGAACAGAATTAGAGTTCGAAGCGTAAAAAATATATGAGAAGCTTTAAATACCCCCTTTTTCTCAATAAATTATTCCAGGGAAATTAAAATGAAATTATCCGCGTTATTAATAAATGCCAACAAGAAGATCACCGAGAAAAGGAAGTTTACAATTTTGGCCGAGAAAAAGGGCCTATAAGTTTTTACCTAGTGTGAACTGGAACGCTATTAATTCTGGAAAAAATATCAAGGGATTCATTGCCTATAAGGCTGCGATGACTTCTGCTATAGTCAAAGATAATACAGCTAACTCTATGACTAAGGGGAAAAAGATTGCGGTCCCTGTAACAATACTCGAATGTCCTTCTATGAAAATTTTATCCGTAAGATTTTACAAAAATGGCAAAGTTGCAAATGAAATTCTTGTGGAAAAAATAGAAAAAGAAATGAAAAAGAAAATAAAATTCCCAAAGAAAATAGAAAATAAAATTGACTCAATAAAACTAGAAAATTATGATGACATCAGAATTATATGTTATTCTCAAGTCAAAAAAACAAATATCAAGAAAACTCCAGACGTAAGTGAAATAGGCTTAAATGGGAGTTTGGAAGAAAAATTCAAGTTTGCAAAAGAACACCTGAACAAAGAAATACATATTTCTCAAGTTTTTGAAAAAGGAGATTTGACAGATATTAGAGGATTAACAACCGGTAAAGGACTTGTTGGCCCAGTAAAAAGATTTGGTATAACACTAAAAAGCCACAAATCGGAAAAAGGAGTAAGAAGACCTGGAAGTCTTGGACCTTGGCATCCTGCAAGAGTTACATTCAAAGCTCCTCAAGCAGGCCAGTTAGGAATGTTCACAAGAGCAGTTTATAATAATAAGATTATAGAAATATCAAAACCAGAACAAAGAGAGATCAAAAATCTAAAAAATTTTGGGGATATCAAAACAGATTATTTGATTGTAAGAGGATCGGTTCAAGGCCCTTCTAAAAGACAATTGATTATTACCTCTCCTCTGAGAAAAACAAAAGAACAATCTAAAAAAGAATTAGAATTAATTGAATTAAAATGAAAGCAAACATATTAGATATAAACGGAAAGAAAACTAGACAAATTGAATTACCTGAATGCTTTTCTCAAAAAGTAAGAGAAGATTTAATTGCTAAATTTTTGGAAACAAGAAAAACCAATCAACCCTATGGCCCTTCCCCAGTAGGAGGAAAACAACATTCTGCAAGTGGTATCATTGTTCACAGAAGACATGTTTGGAAAAGCGGATATGGGAGAGGAATTTCAAGAATACCTAGAAAAATTATGTTAAGAAGAGGAACACAATTCCAACAAGTGGGAGCAGAAATTCCTAGCACAAGAGGTGGAAGAAGAGCCCATCCTCCAAAAGTAGTTTCTATGATAAATACTAAAAGAATAAACAAAAAAGAAATAAAATTAGCACTAATCTCTGCTTTAAGCGCGACAGCAGATTCAAAAATAATCTCAAAAAAATATGAAAGATTAAGAGGAGAAAAAATAGAAGGACTTCCTTTTGTAGTAGAATCTAAATTTTCTGAATTAAAAACAAAAGAAATTATTTCAAGTTTAAAAAAGATATTAGGAGAAAAAATCTTTGAACTTGCTTTGAGAAAAAAAGAAGTGAGAAGTGGTCTAGGAAAAAGAAGAGGAAGAAAATACAAAACAAATGCCGGATTGCTCCTTGTTGTTGGAGAAAAAGAGATAGTAAAAACAAATGCTTTCAATATCCAAGAAGTAAAAAGTTTAAGTGTCAAAGATTTGGCAAAAGGCGGAGCAGGGAGAATAACCTTGTATACTGAAAAAGCAATTCACGAATTGGGGGAGAAATACAAATGAAACCAGTAGTTACAGAAAAAGCAGTTATGATGATTGAATCGCAAAATGTGTTAACATTTGAAACAAGCAAAGATGAAACAAAAGGAGAAATAAAAAAAGAAATCGAAGAATTATTTGATGTAAAGATTGAGAAAATAAGAACGAATATTAGACTAAATAAAAAATATGCTTATGTAAAATTAAAAAAAGAATTTCCTGCTATTGATTTGGCAATGAAATTGGGACTAATGTAAAATGAAAAAATTAAAGTTTAATAAAAATTCGGGAGAATTTTCATATAGTCCTTGCTTCGCTGTAGATACAAAATCGGAGGATTTTGCATAATGGGTAAAAGAATAATTTCGCAGGCAAGAGGAAAAGGAAGCAAAACTTATCGAGTAAGAAGGATTGCTTATAGATTCAAACTTGCTTACCCGGGAGAAATAAAAGGGGAAGGAACTGTAATAAGGTTGCTAAACTCTCGAGGACACACAGCACCACTTGCAAAGATAAAATATGATAAAGGAACTTTTTACATTCCTGCGTTTAAAGGAATGGTAGAAGGACAAAAAATAAAATTAGATACTGAAGAAATCAAAGACGGAAATATCGTTCGACTAAAAAATGTTCCATTGAAGACAAAAATTTATAACTTAGAGTCAAAACCAAGAGATGGCGGGAAATTCATAAAGACTGCCGGAACTTGCACAGAAATTAACAAAGTCATTGGAGAAAATGTATTTGTAATACTTCCTTCAAAAAAAGAAAGAAAGTTTCATCCTGAATGCAGAGCAACAATCGGAGTTATTGCTGGATCTGGAAGGTTGGATAAACCAATTGTAAAGGCAGGAAAGAAACATCATATGACAAAAGCAAGAAATAAATTATGGCCAAGAACTTCAGCAGTTAAGATGAATGTAATAGATCATCCTTTCGGTTCTGGAAGAGGAAAGAATCCAAAGAGTAAGATTGCTAAGAGAAATGCTCCTCCTGGAAGAAGAGTAGGACATGTAAGACCAAGCAGGACAGGTAAACCTAAGTAAAACTAAAAAATGATAGAAATAAAGAAAAAAGAATTCACATATCGAGGAAAGACCGTCGAAGAACTGAAAAAGCTAGATGTAAGAGAGTTTGCAAAATATCTGGGATCAAGTTCGAGAAGAGCTGCCCTAAGACAATTTCAAGATATTGAAAATTTTGTTAGCAGATGCAAAATGAAAGAATCTAAAAATAAAAAAATAAGGACCCACAAGAGAAGCATGCTCATCGTTCCTCAAATGATTGGAATGAAAATTCAAATTCATAACGGAAACAAATACCTTCCTCTAGAAGTAACGGGGGAAATGCTTGGGCACAGGCTAGGAGAATTTTCACCTACAAGAAATAGAGTCAAGCACGGAAAAACAGGAGTAGGTGCCACAAAAGGAAGTAAGAGTAAATCAAAGAAATAAATGTTAAAATGGCAGAAAAAAAGGATAAAAAACAAAAAATAGAAGAAGAAAAGCCAGTGGAAACTCCAAAATCAGAAATTCCTGCTGAGAAAACTGAAGCATCAAAAAAGATTGAAATTAAAAAAATAGAAAAACCAAAAAAAACAGAAGCAAAAATAGGAACACAAAGTGCTCCTATATCTACGAGACATTCAGTTGCCTTATGTAAATTCATAAAAAGAAAAAATGTAGAAAAAGCAATTAAAGAACTTGAGGAAGTTATTGCTAAAACAAGAGCTCTCCCTATGAAAGGAGAATTTGCCCATAGAAAAGGAAAGGGAATAATGTCTGGAAAATATCCGCAGAATTCAACAAAATATTTTATTGGACTTTTGAAAAGTCTTCAATCAAATGCGAATGCAAATGATATAAAAAATCCTGTAATTGTTGAAGCAATAGCAAATCTCGCGCCAAGACCTCTTGGAAGATTTGGAACATACACAAGAAAAAGAACACATATAACTCTTATAGCAAAAAATATAGAAAAACAAAACAAAAAGGAAGATAAAAAAAAGGAGAACAAATAAATTGGAAGAAAGAAAATTAGTCAAACTGAAAAAAGAAGAATTCGCAATTAAAGAAGAGATAAAAAGAGCTCTAGGAAAAGGAAAAATAAGCAAAGTAAAAATAGAATACACCCCTATAGGAGAAAAAATAATAATCTCTACCCACAAACCAGGGTTGGTAATTGGAAGAAAGGGAGAAAAAATAATGGAATTAACAGAAATTTTGAGAAAAAAATTCAAATTTGAAAGTCCACATATAGAAATCGAAGAAATAGGTCAACCAGAATTAGATGCTCAGATAATCGCCGATGAAATTGCTATGAGTTTAGAAAAATTTGGCCCAATAAAATTCAAGGTTATAGCATACAAAACTTTGCAAAGGATAGTTCACGCAGGAGCACGAGGGGTAGAAATAAGATTAAATGGAAAACTTCCTAGTTCAAGGGCAAAATCTTGGAGATTCGCACAAGGATATCTAAAGAAAGTGGGAGACACTGCTAAAGTTGTAGATAAAGCTCAAGCAATCGCACAGACAAAACCAGGAGTAGTTGGAGTAAAAGTAAGCATATTATCCCCAAAGATAAAAATGATTGATGATACAAGAATAGATGCCGAAGCTATTGAAAAAATAAAAAATAATGAAATTTCAATGTTAGAAGAAGATAAAAAAATAATTAAAAAGATTAAAAAAGCAAAATAAAAATGACAAAAAAAGCAAAAGAAATTAAACAACTTAGCAAAGAAGAAAGAGAAAAGAAGTTAAAGGAACTAAAAGCGGATTTAATTAAAGCAAAAGCAAGTAGTTCAAAATCTGGAAGTTCAAAAATAAAAGAAATAAAAAAAATGATTGCAAGGATACTCACACTCAAACAAGAACATGGATATATGCCCAAAGTGTGGCTTGCCTAAGCAAGCGTGTGTATGTGAGCAAATAGCGAAGAGTTCACAAAGAATAAAAGTAACCACAGAAAAAAAGAAATACGGAAAGATAGCGACAATGGTTACAGGGTTTGGGAGCGGAATAGATGGAAAGAAAGTCGCAAAGGCTCTTAAGAATGAGCTTGCTTGCGGAGGAACATACAAAGATAACGCCATCGAACTCCAAGGGGAACACCAGAAAAAAACAAAAGAAATTTTGAAAAAACTGGGATTCTCAGAAGAATCGATAGATTAAAAAAATGAAGAAAGAAAAAACAAAAAATAAAATGAAAGAAGAAAAAAAAGTAAATATAGTTTCAACTGTGTGCCAAGACAAGGATTGCCATGTTCATGGGGCTCTTAAAGTGAGAGGAAGAATCTTTGAAGGAAGAGTAATCAAAAAATTCCCAAAAAGAATAGTAATCGAATTTGAAAGAATGATTTATGTAAGAAAATATGAGAGATATGCAAAATCTAGAACAAAGATACATGCCAGACTTCCTTTCTGTATGGAAAGTCTCATTAATATAGGGGATTTAATCCAAGTTGGAGAATGCAGACCTCTAAGCAAGATAACACATTTTGTAGTAATTAAAAAAATAAAATCAAAAGAAGAAAAATGAAAGCAATAAGCGCGAAAGCAACAGCAGGTTTAAATTTAGGAGCACATATGATTGCTGCCGATAATAGCGGAGCAAAGATTGTAAAAATCGTTGCTGTAAAAAGAGGAAAAGGAAGAAAAGGAAAGCAAGGTTGTGCCAAAATATCTGATTGGGTAAAAGTGAGCGTTAGAAAAGGAATTCCTGATATGAAAGGGAAAGTTTTTGATGCAATAGTCATAAGACAAAAAAAACCTTATAGAAGGTTAAATGGGGAAAGAATTGCGTTTGAAGATAATGCAGTCGCTGTGTTAAAAGACGATAAAGGAAATCCAAAAGGAACACAAATAAAAGGCCCTATTGCAAGGGAGGTTTTAGAGCGATGGCCAAGTGTAGCAAAAATCGCTTCAATTGTATACTAAAATGAAAAAGACATTTTCAAAAAACTGGAGAGCAAGTAAACAACCAAGAAAACAAAGAAAATATTTAGCAAAAGCTCCATTGAGTGCAAGAAAAAAACTTATAAGTTCAAATTTTTCAAAAGAATTGAGATCAAAATATGGAAAAAGAAATTTCCCTCTAAGAAAAGGAGATACCGTAAAAATAATGAGAGGAAAATTAAAAGGAAGAACAGGAAAAATAACTGAAATAAGTTTAAAGAAACTAAAAGTTGTCATGGAAGGAATACAAGTAAAAAAACAAGATGGTTCAAAAGCAAATATAAAAATGCAACCTTCAAATCTTCAAATAATTGAATTAAATTTGGAAGATAGAAAAAGAAAACAAGCTCTCGAGAGAAAAGCTGGAGAAATTCACCCAAGCGTGGTCAAATTAAAGGAGAAGAAAAAATGAGTTACTTAAAAAGACAAAAAATGCCAAAAAGCTGGCCAATTCCTAGAAAGGGAACAACTTATGTAGTTACACCCGATTCTGGATTAGAAAAAGGCCTTCCTTTATTAATAATTTTAAGAGACATTTTAAAAGTTGCAAAAAATAGAAATGAAGCAAAAAAAGCAGTCAAATCTAGGTCCATACTTCTGAATGGAAAAGAAGTGCTTGAAGAAAAAAGTTTAATTTGTTTGTTTGATTCTATATCCATTCCTTCTTTAAAAAAACATTACAAATTAATTTTATCTGAAAAGAGCAAATTTATGCTTCAAGAAATAGGGGAAAATGAAGCACTAAAAAAAGTATACAAAGTAATAGACAGAAAAATGATAAAAGGAAAAAAAATGCAAATAAACCTTATGGATGGAAGGAATGTTCTTTCTGAGATAAAGGTCAAAGTGAATGACTCCGTTCTTTTTTCATTCAAGGAAAACAAAATAGAAAAAATTATCCCTTTCAAAGAAAATGCTAAGGTTATTATTTTTGCGGGAAAACATTCTGGAGAAAAAGGAATTGTTAACACAATAAATCATGAAAAGAAACTAGCAGAAGTAAACCTCGGAGGAAAAGAAACCAAGGTTTTAATTAAACAGTTAATTGTGGTGGAATGATGAAAGAAAATATAATGAGAACAATAAAAATAGAAAAAGTTATTCTTGGTGTAGGAGGAACTGGAGAGGTTTTGGAAAAAGGAGTTAAAATAATAGAAAGAGTCTCTTTAAAAAAATCAGTTAGAACAAAATCTCAAAAAAGAATCCCGTCTTTGAGTGTAAGACCTGGACTAGAAGTGGGGGCAGTAATTACTATAAGAAAAAATCCTGAAGAGATGTTAAAAAGATTATTAGTCGCAAAAGAAAATACTTTAAAAAAGAAACAAATAAGTGAGAATACATTTTCTTTTGGGATAAAAGAATATATTGAAATTCCTGGAATAGATTACCAAAGAGATTTGGGAATAATTGGTTTTGATGTAATTGTTACATTGAAAAGGGCAGGAAAAAGAGTTAAAATAAAAAAGATAAAAAGGGGAAAAATCCCTGCTAGACAAAGAATTACCCCTGAAGAAATAATTAAATTTATGGAAGAAAACTTCCAAACGAGATTTATATAAAATGACCGCAAGTGATTGGAGAAAAACATTAAAACAACTTGAAAGAAAACCTGCTGTAAAAGCTAAGTTTATCAAGCATTGCAAACCAAAAGAAAGAAAAACAGGTATTGCAACTAAAAAATGTGAAAGATGCGGAAGATTCGGAGCACATATAAGTTCATACGGATTAAATTTATGCCGACAATGCTTCAGAGAGATTGCTGTAGAAATCGGATTTAAAAAATATAGTTAGGAGAAAAAATGCCACAAGATATCGTTGCTGATGCACTAAACATGATAAAAAACGCCAAGAAGGCTGGAAAGGAAGAAGTAAAGATAAATAGAATTTCAAATCTCTTAATTGAAATTTTAAAAATAATGAAACAAAAAGGAGCAATAAAGAAGTACAAAATAAATACAAAAGAAAAATCATTGGAGATAACTATAGGAGAATTATGGGAATGCAAAGCAGTAAAACCAAGATTCACTGTAGACAAAACAATGATAGAAAGATACAGAAGAAGGTATCTTCCTGCAAGAAACTTTGGAACATTAATTCTCTCTACAAATAAGGGCTTAATGACTCATGAAGAAGCAGTAGAAGAAAAAATTGGAGGATGCTTAATTGCATTTTTTTACTAACGATGAAGAAAGAAATATTTCAAGAAATAGAAATTCCTGAAGGAGTGGAAGTTGAAGTCAAGAAAGGTTTAGTGACTATAAAAGGTCCTGAGGGAGAACTTAAAAGAAATTTCAATTTGTATAAAATCTCACTGGAAAAAAAAGATGGAAAACTAATAATTGGAAATAAAAAATCTACAAAAAATGAAAAAAGAAGAACAAATACAACTAGTGCCCACATAAGAAACATGATAAAGGGCGTACAAGAAAAGTTTGAATACAAATTAAAAGTATGCTTCAATCACTTTCCATCAACAGTGGATATAAAAGGAAGAAAAGTAACCATAAAAAACTTTTTAGGTGAAAAAGTTCCAAGAGAATTTGAATTCCTTAGTGGTGTAGAAGTAAAACATGACGGGGGAATAATTTCTGTTTGCTCTTGTGATTTGGAACTTGCCGGTCAGACGGCGGCCACATTTGAATCAGCCACAAGAATAAGTAAAAGAGACAGAAGAGTTTTCCAAGATGGGATCTTCATCACAAATAAACCTGGGAGGGAAATGTAATGACAACTTTCTTGAGAAGAGGATGGTTTAGATATTCAAAGCTTGGTAGTAAAAGAAAAAATAAACAAGTTTGGAGAAGACCTTCAGGAAGGGATAATAAGATGAGAGAGAAAAGGAGGGGGTATCCTGCAGTTGTAAGTATTGGATATGGAACTAAAAAACAAGAAAAAGGATTAATTGAAGGGAAAAAACCGATTAAGATTATGACTCTTAAAGATTTAGAAAAAATTAAAAAAAATGAAATAGGGCTCTTAGGAAAGATTGGAAAAAAGAAAAGATTGGAGATTGCTAAAATTTCTGAAGAAAGAGGAATTAAAATATCAAATTTAAATGCAAAAAAATTACTCAGAAAAGAATTAAGAAAAAAGAAAAATGAGAAGAAAGATAATAGAGAAGAAACAAAAGCTTCAAAAGGAGAAATAAAACATGGATCTAGGTAAAAAAAGACTTTTGGCTGCAAGAACCTTCAATGTTGGAAAAGAAAGAATTTTCTTTGTACCCTCAAGATTAGATGAAATAAAAGAAGCTATGACTAAACAAGATATAAGAGATTTACATAAAGGGAAAGCAATAATAGTAAAAGAAATCAAGGGTAGAAGAACAAAAATAAAGAAAAGAACTAAAAAAAGTGATGGAAGTAAAAAAAAGAATATCAAAAATAAGAAGAGAACATATATGATTTTAACAAGAAAACTGAGAAAATATTTGAAAGACTTAAAAAGTCAAGGAAAGATATCTCGAGAGGAATCAAAATCAATGAGAAAGAAGATAAGATCTAGGGATTATAGAAGTAAAGCACATCTTCAATTGCACATAGGAGAAATGAAAAAATGAGGACGATAAAACTTAGAAGAATAAAGAATAAAACAGACTATTTGAAAAGATTACATCTTCTAAAAGGTAAAACTCCTAGAATTGTTTTTAGAAAAACTAACAAATATGTTCTATCCCAATATGTCAGAAGTAAAGCGGCACAGGATAGCATAGAGATAGAAGTAAGTTCTAAAAAACTTTTGACAAAGGGTTGGCCAGAAGAATTTAAAGGAAGTTTAAAATCTATTCCTGCCTCTTATCTTACTGGATATTTGATGGGTATTTTAATAAAAAAAGAAAAAAAAGAAACTCCTATTGTAGACCTTGGAATGATGAGAGTTCTTCATAAAACAAAAATATATGCATTTTTAAAAGGATTAAAAGATGCTGGAGTAGAAATTAAATGTGATGAAGAATTTTTCCCAGAAGAAGACAGAATAAAAGGTAAAAACTTGAAAAAAGATTTTTCAAAACACTTTCACGAAATCAAAACAAAACTAGAAAAATGAAAAAGAAATTAGAAATTAAACCAGTTGAGAAAAAAATAGAAGAACTTGCAGAAGAAAAAGTCTTAGAAGTTATAGAAGAAGTAATTGAAGAAGTAAAGAAGAAAGAATTCATTCCAAGAGATTTAGTTTTATCTTCCTGGGAACCTAAAACAAGATTAGGAAGAGAAGTAAAGGAAGGAAAAATAAAAAATATCGATGAAATTTTGGACAATAAACAAAAAATATTAGAAGAACAAATAATTGATTCTTTATTACCCTTAAAAACAGATTTGATTTCCATAGGACAATCTAAAGGAAAATTCGGTGGAGGAAAAAGAAGAGCATGGAGACAAACTCAGAGAAAGACGCAGGAAGGAAATGTTGCTACATTTTCAACAATGGCTGTTGTGGGAGATGAAAATGGACATGTTGGAATTGGAAGTGGAAGAGCAAAAGAAACTCTCCCTGCAAGAGGCAAAGCCCAAAGAAAAGCAAAATTAAATTTAATAAAAGTAAATAGAACTTGCGCTGCATTTGATTGTGCGTGCTCTGAACCTCACACTATTCCATTTAAGGTTATGGGAAAAGCCGGAAGTGTAAGAGTTATTTTAATCCCCGCACCACAAGGAACTGGTTTGGTTGTCGCTAATGAATTAAAAAAAGTTTTAAAACTCGCAGGAATAAAAGATGTGTATAGTAAAACTTTTGGAAAACAAAGAACCTCTTTTAATTTAATAAAAGCATGTGTAGATGCACTAAATAAAACAAACTTAAAAAAATGAAAACAGTAATAAGAATACGAGGAGAAGTAGGATTAGACAAAGATATAAAAGAAACTATGCATAGATTAAGAATAAGAAAAAAATATTCTTGCGTTGTTCTTCCAAATCTTTCAAAACAGCAAGAAGGAATGATAAAAAGGGTAAAGAATTGCGTAGCCTATGGAGAGATAACTAAAGAAGTTTTTGAAAAGTTAATTGAAGCAAGAGGACAACCAATCGATAAAAAGAAGAAAATAGATTCTAAAAAAATAGTCGAAGAATTAATCAAAGGAAAAAAATATCAAGAACTTAATTTAAAGCCATTTTTTAGATTGCATCCTCCTAGAAAAGGAATTAATTCTAAAAAGCACTTTGGAAAAGAAAAAGGTGTTCTTGGAGATCACGGAAAAGAAATAAATAAATTATTAGAAAGGATGTTGTAAAAATGAGATTAAAGAAAAGAAAAAAATCTACAAGGATGCATGGGCATGGTATGGGAACCCATGGAGGGGGAGCCAGAAAGAAGAGTAAAGGTTCTGGACATAGAGGAGGAATAGGTATGGCTGGTTCTGGTAAAAGAGCAGACCAAAAGAAAACTCTTGTTCTAAAACTGTATGGAAATAATTATTTTGGAAAACAAGGAATAACTAGTAGAGGAACGAAAAGAGATATTAGAAAAAGAATAAATCTAAGAGAAGTTATTTCAAAGATAGAAGTTTATACCAAAAAAGGTATTGCAAAGGAAACTACAAAAGGAATTGAAATAAATCTAAAAAATTATAAAATTCTTGGAGAAGGGGAAGTAAAAAAGAAATTAATAATTAAGGCAAAAGAAGCTTCTGCAAGTGCAATTGAAAAGGTGAAGAAAGCGGGTGGAGAGATACATCTAGAAATTGTGAAAGAAATAATACCCAAAAAAATAATTTCA
>Ga0247842_10001047_pt1 | contig 49943 bp, 56 predicted proteins | sample LaCruzMarch2015__3_FD_192411 | JGI IMG/M metagenome (GOLD analysis project Ga0247842, IMG submission 192411) | Freshwater microbial communities from meromictic Lake La Cruz, Castile-La Mancha, Spain - LaCruzMarch2015_19m | ecosystem: Environmental > Aquatic > Freshwater > Lake | place: Spain... | reverse complement strand
TCCCAGGGCCCTGCCCTCTCTCCCAGGGCCCTGCCCTGGGTTCCAAACAGTGTGCCCCTACGGGGCGAAGATGAACAGACTTCGCAATAAACCGCACAGGTTCTCAAGCGCATCCCGGTTCTAACGCCCTGGAAGGGCACGCCATCTCTTGCCCTGGGCATCGCCCAGGGCAATCGGGGATGCCCTCTCTCCCAGGGCCCTGCCCTCTCTCCCAGGGCCCTGCCCTGGGTTCCAAACAGTGTGCCCCTACGGGGCGAAGATGAACAGACTTCGCAATAAACCGCACAGGTTCTCAAGCGCATCCCGGTTCTAACGCCCTGGAAGGGCACGCCATCTCTTGCCATGGGCATCGCCCAGGGCAATCGGGGATGCCCTCTCTCCCAGGGCCCTGCCCTCTTCCCAGGGCCCTGCCCTGGGTTCCAAACAGTGTGCCCCTACGGGGCGAAGATGAACAGACTTCGCAATAAACCGCACAGGTTCTCAAGCGCATCCCGGTTTTAACGCCCTGGAAGGGCACGCCATCTCTTGCCATGGGCATCGCCCAGGGCAATCGGGGATGCCCTCTCTCCCAGGGCCCTGCCCTCTTCCCAGGGCCCTGCCCTCTTCCCAGGGCCCTGCCCTCTTCCCAGGGCCCTGCCCTCTTCCCAGGGCCCTGCCCTGGGTTCCAAATCGTGCTCAGATATCTTCATTCCAATGGGGTGAATCCAATGTTAATCCGTGTTTCTTAAGGATAGCCTCATACTCCTGTGCAAAAGATCTTTTGCGGTGATGTTCAGCCTGATTCTCGATATATTTGATGACCCGATCGAGAATTGATTGGCTGACAGAGAAAGCTGCGTATCCGTTTTGCCATTGGAATCCACTAAAATCGTCCCCCTGGGTCTTCATCCATTTTGATGAATGTCTTTTCACCTCTTCTGCTATTTTCGATACCGCGTATTTTCTGGAAAGCCCGAATAAAAGATGGACATGGTCGTTTACCCCTCCGATGCGAATCGGTTCGCAATCCATCCGGTTCAGGATGCCGGCCATGAATGCGAAGAGAGACTTTTGGACCGTCTCATGGATGAGCGGCACCCGGAGCTTTGTGCCAAAAACAAGATGAACATAGATTCGGGCTATGGAATGGGGCATGCGGATGCTCCGCAACTGACTTTTTACATTCGATTGAGTGCTCGGAATTTTTCTTTGGCGGCAGTAGTTTTTCTACCACATCGAAGAAGGGCAGGAACTGCAAACCGATTTCGATCAATTCCAATCAGATGGTTCATGCTTCGCCGGCGGCTTTCTTTGCCGCTGCAACGATTTCTTCGTGAATCCAGTATCCTGCATCACGCATCTTTGTGAGAGTATCTCCAACATGTAGCAGAATACCTCTGTGTTTGGCTTCCACCAGAATTCTCGCCGTACCCACTACATTGAGCCCATAAATGCTCCGAGCTATCTTTCGGCCCTTTCGTTCATCAATGAGCACATGATCAGCCTTCGATCTCAGAGCAAATGGATCGCAGAATTTCTAACTGGTCAATTGATGCAAGGCCAATGATTGGACCGGTGTTGGATACGATTGTGCCGCGCAAATTCATAGGCCTTCAAATTCCATTGTGATTTCATGGCTGTCCCACTCCACCGTTGCAGTCCCGTACCTGCTGCAATTCAACAGAAACTCGACTCGGGAAATTCCCGCAAGTTCCGCGGCGTGCCCGGAGGTGAGACGTCCCATTTCGTAGAGCTTCATAGCGAGAGCCATCCGAGCTTCCTCTTCAAATGATTCAGGGCTAAGATTGAGGGAGGCGGGTATGGATTCTGGGTAGTCTATGACAAGTTGCCTGACATCCATTTTTTTACACCCTGACTTGTATTACCTAAATTACGGGATTACTCACCATCCTTGCTTTCGGGAATGGTCTCATCCATGAACCTCATGATAACACATTGATACCAGCGCGCAAACACGAATGGTTCACACCAGTGGCGCAGACGCTCCGGAATCTAGTGTGTGATATGAAAGGAATTTAACCCTACAACGTTACTTATTGGGCGTATAAGACTTCAAGCATGCAACTCTTTCTATGTGACATGTGGGCCCGATGGTTTCGGTTCTGTATCCAGATTACCTGTTCGATCAGCGTTTCTATCGTGTGCCGCTTCATTGGCAAGATGACTTTGAGCAAGACCCTAAGCTGCGACAGAGTAATGGACGGTGCTTTTTTTCCCCAGCCTGATTTTCAGGTGCCAGAGAAAGAAATGGGCCAGCATGCAGGTTATGATGTGGTGGTGCCATCCTGGAAACTTACGCACCTCGTAGTGGTCCATGCCCACCTCTGTTTTGGTTTCCTGAAAGCACTGTTCTATTGCCCATCTCAGACCGCTGAGCCATACGAGTGTCCTTAGCTTTGTACTGCTCATGGCGTTGCTGATGAAATAGCTGTATTGCGGATCGTCGCCCAACGTTCGACGGATCAACAACCAAACGGTTTTCTTTGGAAGCCCGGCAGCCGACAGGATAACCCGGCGTCGGGTGAACTCATAGACGATTGGCCCCTTGGTCCCTTCCGACACCTTCCGGCGATACCAGAAGTAGTCGTTCATGTTTCTGGCGAGATCCTCCACGGTCAAGGGCTTGGTGTCAGGAGCAGCCAAAACTCTCTTCCTGCGTTCCTTTCCGCCCCAGCGGTACTCTTTGGTAATGGTCATTGGTCGCTTCAACCAGCATCGGGTATCTTTGGGAACCGATACGAAGTAGGTTTTGCCAGGCAGTGCCTCAACTGCTGAGATAAACTCTGGGCTGACCCCGTACAAAGAGTCGGCAAGCACATACTTGAAAGGCAGGACATCTTCTTGGCTGAGGGCAGTGAGCATTTCTGCCGCCAGTTTGGGCTTGGACTGGAAACCAATTTCAGCAGGCAGATTGCACTTTGTTCGTCGCTCAACATAGTCGTCCCCGAACCACTTCTCAGGGATAAACAGTCGCTTGTCGACCAGGGCATATCCTTGTTCAGACACATACCCGGCAAAGACTCCTACCTGGCAATTGTCGACTTTTCCGATTGTCCCACAGTATTGGCGAGCGACACCGACTGAGTTTTGGCCTTTCTTGACAAAGCCGCTTTCGTCGAAGACAAGGGCTCCATCAGGACTGCCGAGATCATCACTAACCAAACTACGATGCTTGGACATAATCCTGTCATCGTCCCACGGAGCATCGCTGACAAAGCGCTGCAATGACCTGACATTGCCGTCTTTCAGAGCCAGTGCTATGGGTTCAATGGATTTCCGTTCCAGCTCACTGAATTGGCCAGCCATGTAGTTGAAGAAGTGTTCCCTGGATTCGCTTCGTACAAAACAGTCGGCGAACTGTTCGTGGAAGCCTCTGAGTTCGTGGATGAAAGCTGCAATATCGTTTCTGCCCAAGTCAAATTTCGGGACTGGGTAGAGGTGTTCGTCACATCGTGGACACGGGAGCATGGCCTGCCTCCTCCTTTCAGGGTATGTTGCGTAGTATGGCAGGCATTTATTGGAATTGCAAACAAGAAATCAATAAGTCGCGTTGTAGGGTTAAGAAAACACCAGCCTCTTAGTCTCCTCAACTGATTAGTTCAACTCGAGATCACCATGTGTAAAGTTATCGGCCATCGATGGTCCAACAACTTATCCATCTATAATTCCATTGCAGCCCAGGAAATGTTAGATTGTGGAACATAACGACGATATGAGATTAGGTCTTTTTCGAGTAAGGGCTTTTTATGTAGATGCTACAGATACTTCAGCCGAAATTTCAGTGAGAAAACTTTTTCAGAAGAGGGCGCAATGTCCATCCATTACGTGACCGACGAACAGGGAGAAAAAATTGCTGTGGTTGTTCCAATCCAGGAGTGGGAAGCCCTCCTTGGCAGGTTAGAGGATGATGATAGCCTCTCGCCTGAGGAGGCTTCCAGGGCCGATGAATCATGGCAAGAGTATGTTGCTGGAAGAACAAGGACGCTTTCCCAAGTCAAGAAGGCTCTCCTGTATGAACGACAGGACTAGGCGCTGGACCGTCGCAATTCCAACACGAGAAGAGCGTTACCTGTCACGGCTTCCACGGCGAGAACGGGAGAGGCTCGTCGAAGCTCTTGACCGCCTCCAAGGAAACGATACCTTCTCTGGTCACGTGAAAAGGCTTCATGGACGGCCCGAGTGGAGCTTGAGAGTCGGCCCTTTTAGGGTGTTGCTGAGGCCGGACGAGCAAAACCGCATTCTGGTGGTTGTTGCAATAGGGTCCCGGGGAGACGTTTACAAATAACAGGAGCAACGGATTTTCGTTTAAACATCGCGGAAGCCGCTTCCGGCCGATTATTCAGATGCCGTCGATTGTATGAATTCGGTGACATCCCGAATTAACTTTTCCAGGCGGACTTCAAATTCCGACGAGTTGGAGGGCTTGTCCACAAAACCGGAATGATCAATATCATTTCTAAAATTACCCAACTTTGCATAAATAGCTTTGAAGCTTTTTTCGAACCTTGGGATATCGCGTAACACTTTATGAAATTTGCGGATTTCAGATTTGTTTTCACTTGCAGGACTTTTCCACTCCTCCTCCTGTTTATTCAAGCAATGGACGGCCTGGCTCGCCAATTGCCTGGACAAACTCTGCCTGTGATCCATTCCGCATTTGACAACCAAATGACTTATCAGAGTTTCTTGCAGGATGGTGAAGCCTTGTTGGATGAGGTGGTGGTCAAGGCACCATCGTGCGGCTGCAATCCCATCACTGATTTCATTGCCTTCAAATCTTGTCAGACCCTCGTCCAAGTGCTCCAACAGGTGCCGCACATACAGCGGGAGGTCGGATCTTTTGCACTCACCTATGCTTGCTCTCAGTTCGCGAGCGTTCCTGCTGAAATTCAAGCCACGACACGTAGCAAGATCTTCTGTGAACTCCTTCATTTTTCTCGCGATGGTGATTACGCTTCCATCTTCTGTGCCGATCCGACCGGAATTGGCCAACTCAGATGCCAAAGTTGCATCGCCGGAGAGGAGGAATCTGTCGACGGCTAATGCCCAGTTAAGAGCATCGTCAAAAGGTGTCAAATCAAAAATAGGTGCCCGATCGCCAATCCTGGCTTCGTAAGCACCGTAGAAAATGCCCAAAATACGAACGCCCTTCAGAACCTTGGCATAATTGAGGGCCACCATGGCCAGCATCGGCAATGAACGGAAACCATGTGTGATATCAAAAACGACATCGTCTTCCGGATACAAATTGTCAATCATAGTCTCAAAAATCGTTTGGATCTGGTCCCGATCTTTTCCATCTGGAATTCGCTTAGCCAGTATGGTTGCAGAAACTGGCAACCCAGCCAGGCGGCGCTGCAGGCCGGCGTAATTTCCACCGTGCCCATTGTCCAACCAGTTGTTTTCAAAGGCCTTGTCAGTCGTAAATATCAGGATCCGATCGTTGCGTGTCCAGTCGAGACAGTTCAATGTAACGGTAGCCTCTTGGACAAACCTCACAGGCTCGGTCGCGAATGAACGGTTTTCGGATTCAAGGAAATACGCACAAGGTTCATAATTGCTTGCTCCTAAGACTGACATAAAAACTCTTGCCATGCTCACCTCCCGTAGCGTCGGAACATGCGATGCTGGAAATGATGGGTCAACAGGACGGAGCCGTCTGGTTTGTGTTCTTCGGCTGCTTCCCGAAGGCTGGTGGAATATATAGGTATCAGGCCCCGATCGAAGGCGAAACTGACCATCAAGTAGGTTGCGCCGAAATCGCCCTGAATGAGCACGTAGTCCTTGGAATTGCTTTGAGACTGGAGCCACTCTCTAATCGGTTCGAGATACGGAACTATCTCTGCCCTGTCCGGGGGGACACTGCTCCAGATATCCTGCAGACCCTGCGGCAAATTCACGATTCTTTCGACACCGAGCGATTTGCGGGCATCGGCCTCTTGAGTGGTCGTGAATTGGTGATTGAAGAGGAGAAAGAGTGAGCGGTGCAATAATACCACCTTCGAGCGCAGGTTCGCCGGATAGTCAGGCGTCCTCAGAAATACCATATCGTACAGTTTCCAAGAATTCTTCTGCAATCTTGAAAAGTCTGAGGGTCTCTTCTCTATCGGGATCTGGAAGGGGACCTGGATATCTGAACTCTACCCCATATACTGATAACTCTGCCAGATGCTCTCTGTATTCCTCCAGTATTGGGGAAAAGGGCAATACCAATTCTAAGAGTCTTAAGAGACTGTGAGTCTTTGGGAAGGGAACGTGGTAGGTCGTCAGCAATGCCTTGAGAGCTTTTTCCATAGCTTGTTGGGCATGAAAACAAGCTGTGTCGGTCGGGCCATCGCACAGCAACAAGATCTGTCGAGCCGACACGAGATCATTTTCGGCTTTTCTAAGCCAGGCTCTGGCGAGATCAATCTCTTGTTTCTTCATAGACAATTATTCCGCCTTTGAGAGCCTGAGTGACCATATGATTCGTCACCCCATTCCATTTTTCCATTTCCTCCGGGGTAAAGACAAAGATGTCCATCGCGCAGGGCATTGGCCTGAAAAGCAGTTGCATTTGAACGCTTCGTTTATGAGCGGGAAGGTCACTGGGCATTATCACCAATAAATCCAAGTCGCTATCCGGTGTTGGTGAACCTTCTCCGCCGTATGACCCGAACAAGATTATTTTCTTGGGGGAGAAGCGGTCGACAATGCCCTTGACTACGGCATCGATCAACTCCCGGGGGATCAGATAACCATATTCTTGCTGGGGAATTGAAACTGGTCTCATTTGCCGGTCCCGTTGTCCCGTATTCGGCACAGGGTAAGATTGATTGCCGATCCCGAATGACTTCTGCTATCCTTTCTCGAAAATATTCCACATTTGCTTCATGAATGCAACGCGGGAGAGCTGCTGCCACCAATCCCCGGCCTGAGCCGCGACACTAACCAGAAATGTTCATGAGCACGCTTCGCACCCATCAGACAGCGGTAACTGGCCGAACTGTTATACGATTTCCATTTCTTGCGTCTCGCATGAGGCGTTGTGAGACCGTCAGTTTTCACCAAGGATCTCTTTCACGCGCTTGACCTTGGTCCATTGTTTTGGGGTGCATTGCTTCTTTGTCCATTTATTGGTCTTTACCCAGACCTCCTTCAGAGCCCGCGCAACCAGTTGTTGATCTTTGAACGTGTCGATCTGGTTGTAGATTTCATAAATCCTGTTTTCCGGGGTTCGGGGATCGTTGAGTTCTTCAACTGCCTTTTCTTCTGAGGACATGTGGGCCATAGCTTCTTTTCGCGCGGCGTCTTCGGCCAATTTGTGTTCTTCTTCCAACTGCTTGTTTCGAGCTAGGACTTCTGCAATCCGCGCCTGTTCTGCACGCGTGGCCAGTTCGGCCTGGGCTTGTGCGAAGAGCCTACTTCTCTCGGATTCGTTCTCCTTACGCCATGCCGTTTCCCTCTGAGCGAACGACGTCGCCTGTTCATTCTCAATTTTGACCAGCACGGCCCAGCCAAAGGGCTTGAGGTCTTTCTTGACAGATGGCTTGTCGTGGTCGGCTGCCAACCAGAGCGTTGTAGCGTTTTTTTCCGTACGGGGAGGTTTGCCTTTCTCCCCCATGATGCGGATCTGTCGATAAGGCTCTATGGTTACCGATTCGGCTCCCGAGTGCCGTCCTACCCGAAGGAGTCCTAAAGCGCCATCGAGTGACGGCATTGAATCGTTAACCCCGATGCTTACGAGTTCCTCGTGCTCGCGTGTTTTTTCCCTTGATAGATAGAAGTCGTTGAGGCTCCCCAAAAGGGTCTCCATGGTGAGTGCCTCTCTAATGTTGCTTTTTGCGTCCGGAGTCTCCAGGGTGATTGATCCCTCAAACTCCGCCCCGGGTAGTATCACCTCCAGAATTTGAGACGGTCCTCTCGCAGCGAACTTGGAGGGCTTCTTCTTTTCGTTTACGGCATAGAGTATTTTGGTCTTTATCTCACCGACTGGCATGAAATCGGAGACCTTGAGCATACGGAAGGGATCGGTGTCGAATGAACCCCCATCAAGCAGTTCCAGCTCGAGCGCCTTGGCATTATTCGTCCCACGGGGACTGTGGGACCGGGCAAGATGATTCAGGTACGCTGTTCTCAGCGCCCCCTTCACTGCAGACCCCGGGATGTATGGCCGGTCGGTGCTTGGCAGGAATGCTGTCCTGGCGATGATGAACTGGTTCAATTCCTGCTGGATTTTTCGTTCGTCACCTCCGGGAATCTGGAGAGTTTTGCGGTAATGATTTACAAAACCCTCGCTAACAGCTACGTTCCTGCCGATTGGCTTTTGGTTCCTCAAGAACTTGTAGATCTCGAGAATGGACGATAGGGTTCCTTTCTTACAGATAGCTGAGAATGTCTGAAGTTTTGTCTCCTCTAATTCGGCCAGAAACGTCGCGGTATCAAATACCACGAGTCGATTTTCCTCTTCGTCGACGACGAAACCCGTGGGTTCGTAGACTTCGTCACAGCCGAGGTGAACAGGCGAGAGAGTCTTGAAGCAGCACTTCAGGAATTCGGTCATGTTTCACCTCCTGCGTCTATCCCTATGGGGAGGCAAATGGAATATCCCTGGACAATTGTCTCCGGCTGAGACAGCGACACGTTGGTCACAGCCTTTCCCCAGTAAGGTCTTCTCAATGCCGCTTCTTCTTTAGGGACAAAAACCGCTCCCTCGTCCGCCATTATGACCGGATTCTTGAACGGGTTGCCTGAACATGCCAGGCTGTCACCGTGTTTTCCGAAGCGCACGAACGGCAAGAAATAGGCCTCCCTGTACGATTCGCCGGCCGGCACCGAGGGAGCCATGCAATAGACGGCGGTGCTGCCTCCAACCTCGGGGAAACTCAACGGCCGAGTCGCTTCGACCGAGAATCGGCCCAGGCCGATCGAGGCGTCCTTTCCAAAACCGAACTGCCCCATTCTCGTCAGGCCGGTTTGTACATTGCCAATATCTGTGACTTCGGTGTCTATCAGGGCAAAAATAGCGATTGTGAGGCCCGGATGGTAACAGCCGGCCTCCTGACTGTAAGGCGCAAATTCGCCGCTACCGGTCGTCCCTGTGCTGCGGTTAATAGTGTTATGAGGCTGCGAGAAGCTGGCCAGCACGTGGGCTGCATCAGACTCCTCGGTCGAGCCCGATGTTTGTTTGAGGAACCGTTTCAGAAGCGCACCGTCGTCTATATATTCCATTTGGGACGCCTCCAGAGCCAGGTCCGCGCCGACAAGCATCCATTTCCTGGCTTTGTTTTTCTTGCGTTCGCGTACGCTGCTCGCCTGGTCTTTACCATGACACGGAAATATCCAGGACAGAGGCAGGTCCGGTCTTTTCATCGCGTAGGTAATGGTGCCCGGTTGCGGCTCAAATCTTGGAAAGCCCGACGAGAATACGACAAAGGGCTTCTCGTGATAACGGCTCACATTGATTTCCAGTCCGTCTTGCACCAGGGAACTATCGTACGCGACCTGCCAGCAATACTGGCCGAAGATGGTGTCTCCCCTCAAAGCGGTGCCCATTGCCCCAAGAGGACGGATGGTGATCTCATGGAGTTCCAAGTCTTATCCCTCCTTTTCGAGAGGCATGATGGAGGCGAACCGCTCTCTGAGGTTCTCGTCTTCCAATTCGAACCGGATGCGTCCGTATCCTCGGCTGCCACTCCCGCCCAGGGCATCCATTTCCAGAAGCTTGAGCCCCTCGAGTAGGTAATCCAGGAGATCGTCGTCTTCGTTCAAGTTTTTGAGGGTGACCGAAAAATCAAATACGGTGTCCGCCGGGACTCGTTCAGTGAACCTGGGATCCTTGGCAACTCCACGGATCCTGTCAATCCAATTCTCCGACTTGACTTCTGTGAGCGGCAGGTGTCTCTGTGCAGCAAGGGCTCGCCAAGAGTCGCTCAAAGGGCAATCGGCAAATGAAACCCTCGTGGGGCCGAGCCTGGCGGCTTCATCACCGTCCGCTCCGCTCGTGCCAAACAAGCGGAGAATCTTTTCCCCCTCCTCTCTCTGTGCCCCCTGCAAATCTTTCAAATGTTTCAGACCGAGTGGTCTTCCTGATGTCTCCCCCATGAGGCCGCTTTTCATCTCAAGAAGGGATCGTACCTTTCCCTTTATGGACGAACCTGGGATGTATGGCTCCTGGGTGTGGGGATGTTTCACCACCTGGTTGTCTGTGCCGCCGATACGCATCTCTAGATCCCCGCCTCCGATATGCAGACCGCTTTTCAGAACTATTTTCCCCTTGATCTCAGTTATCTTCGTGAGTTTCATGACCTATTCCCCCTCTCAGTTATTCGGCCCATAAAGTCGGTAAAATCCCATAAAGGCCTCGAAAAAGTCGGCAAAAACGCGGAGATCGTCTTTGGATTGGACCTGGCCTACAGAATCCTGAATGAAGTTGAGGAAATTCTGTGAAACCAGCTCCCGTCCTTTGGCATATGCCGTCTTGGCAACCAACATGTGAACCTGGGGCAGAACGCTATCCCACGGGACTTGCGTCGACAGGGCCAGACCATTGAGACGGAGTACCTCGTCGTAGAACTTGCGGATTTGTGTACGCTTGTTCAACCGACTTTGATTCTTGTTTTCATTTCCCAAGTCTTCCGCCATCATGCGTGCCTTCTCCGAAAAGAGTTTCGGATCCATTTGCCTTGCGCTTCTGTCAAGCCAAAATTCAATCTTGGCTCCCGACTCTGAGCCCTGGGGCTTGGATATTGTCTCAGGCCCCTTGTTCATGCTTTTTTGAAAATTCCTGTCAGCCATGGCTCCCTATTTACCTCCTGTTATACAGAACTTCCCAAAGGGGTATCTTGACTTTGCTACCAAACTTTGTCAGCCATCCGGCGATTGCCTGGGACATTTCCTGAACCGCGGCCGCATGATCCGCTCCAGTGAGCTTCTTGGCGAGGTTTCTCTCGGCGGAATATGCCAGGTACGCCCGCCACTTTGTGCAGGCCATGTCCGCCAGTCGAAAAGGTTGTGCCCGCAATAAAAGTCTTTGCTCCAGGCCCGCCATGTCAATCAGGCGATTCAATCGATACAGCATCGCGCTGTTCACCCATTCATCGTGCAGCCATCTCAACAAATCGGCCTTTATCTGAGCCAATTCGTCCTGTTCATCATACGTCACGGTATGCCCAAAAATCGTGAGGCGACCAGAAATCGTGTCGCGATTACGATTAGCCGCCTTACTCATTTCGAGTGATTCCTCGGCATCACGCGCCATTTGCTCCAGCGGGGTATGCGCTTTCCGCAACCCGATTCCAGCCGAGAAATGTATATTGGGGTTGCGGCACACATAATCGGCAAAATCATTCTTCAGTCGACTCACCAGGCCTATAATCCGGTTCCATGGACCGATGACGAACAGATCGTCTCCTCCGGCAAAGACCGTGTAGACGTCGCTATATTCCGGGTTCGTTTTCAGGAGATGGGGCAGGTGAAGACTGAAGAAGAAATCGAGCTGACGGCTCAAGGTGGCCAGCCGCGAAAGAGTGAAGCTCTGCTGTGGCAGCCCCCACGCCATGAGGCTTCCCAGTTCGTCGACATCAGCTTTTAGAATGCCCAGCGCCGCTACTCCCATAGGTGTCCCGCCCTCGGGAGAAGGATTGAGCGCCTTGCAGGCAATGTGTTCGAGTGTTTTCGGATCTCCCGGACGGATCTGCTCAATGAGTTCGAGTTTCTTGCCTTCGCTTTTTTCCCCCACGAGTATTCGTTCGTCACAATCGTCTTCATCCTTGTAGACCGGGATGTAGCCATTAATAAGCCGTGCAGTGATGCCGGTAGGGATACTGCCGTCATCGCCCAGTGAGAGGTTCCAATACCTGAGGAGCTTGCCTTGACGAGCAAGATCATTCATGGCTCCGGTGGAAAAGCTCACCTGGTATTTTCCGAAAATGGGCTCGCACAGGCAATTCGCTGGGTCACTGAGTTCAGCATCTGAGGTGAGTACGGCCAAGCGATTCTTCTTGACGAGTTTTGTACCCAAGAAAACGTGGTCACGGCACAGCTTGCAGGCCGAATCTACCTGCCCAAGCAATTCGGACTTCTCAACCGAGGCATCGGATGGCCGCTTGCCGCACAAGGGGCAGATCCGGTGGCTGAGGTCGTTGTTGAACGAGTTTAGATAGCTGCTGACCTCGCCCCCATACTCGTTGAGGTTAATTCTGTTCAGTTTCTTGCGTTCCATGTCTTCTTGGGCAGCCTGCCAGAGATTACGGAAATTTTTCTTGGTGAAATCATTGGGGCCTGATTCTCTGGATGAGAGTCCCAGGCTGTTTTCGCCGTACGTTATCCGAATCAACCAGTCGTTGATCTCTTTTTCGGTAGCCGCAACTGCATCTGCTGCGGCTGGCGTATTCGGTGCAATAACCGTAAATTTCCCCGCGGCCTGCAGGAGGACTGATGTAAAGGGCAAGCCTGTTTTCCTGCACAATAGGTCTGCGGCTAGTTCACTAAAGAGGGAAACGGCGAATGATCTTCCCCTCAGCAGCTTTGATCTGAGTTTCTTGGTGTCTCCATACCCCTTGAAAATGAAGTCCTGGATGCCGTAGAAATCTCCTGTCACCAGTAGAAATTTTGCCTCGTCGTAATTTTTGATCGCCTCTTCGTTCATCGTGTCGGTATCCCGATGGTACAGGTACAAGGCCGCGGCAAGAGCCGCCGTGGTGCGGCAATGGTCGTAGAGAGAAACGTCCGGCACAACGTTGCCTGCGCGGGCGGAAGGAACCAGTGACGTGTACACCATCATGAGACTGTCGAAATGTTCGAACCAGAGCGCCACGTTTTCACTGCGGTGAAGAAGCCCGTCCAGATTCTTCACAAAGCTGCTGAACAAACTTCGATAGGCTTCCTTTCCCTCAGAATCATCCTGCAACGTAGCGCCATCGATCCTGCCAGGGAAAATTGTCTTGGCCGAAAGTGGAGCCAATGGATATCGATACCTCCTCGACACTGTTTGCCTTGCCTCATTTATCCCCGGGAACTGAAGTTCTTCAAATACCGGCCACAGCCTGGTTTTCAGGTAATCTTTTGGGGCTGTCGGGACATCAGCTTCTTCATCATATCCGTGTCTATCCAGGCCGCTGCTCAATCTGTCAGCAACGGTAATGATCCATTGCATGGGAGTTTCGGGTTTGTGGTGCATGGCGGTGAGGTTGATGAATGGATCCCCTTCTCCCCACTGAGCCATGCTCAACTCCGAAGGAAGAAGGTCTTTGTAACGTTCGATGAATGCTGCGGTCAGCAGCGCATGTCTGTGGGTGTAATACCCCTGCCTGGATGGCTGGTAGAGGTCGGCATTGCGTTCAATATAATCAGGGGCAAGGTCTAGTCCATCGACATCAACGGCCTTTCCGACGTCATGGAAAATTCCTCCACCCCCCATCTTCAAAGTAGTGTCACCCATACGTTCCTCCCTCCCTGTCAGGATTCTTGCGCCCGTATCTTCCCCAACCCAAACGTGGTGGCCTTGCCCACGTGGACCGTCTCACAGTACTTGATCAGCGGGATAAACTCGTTCAGCAGCCCCTGGTAGGTTATCTCGCCTGTCACACCTCCCATCAACATGGCCTGGTCCTGCCGATTCGAATAACGCTCCCAGTCGAACCACTGGAGCCTCGAAGCGATGGTCTCGACCTGTTCAGCGCGTGCCACGAGCCCGCGATAGTCCAAAGGAGGCTCTCCATTCCCGAAATGCTCATGCAGCGTGGAAATCCTGCGCAGCATTCCCCGAACCAGGACATGAAAGGGCAATTCCGCGTGGAACCTGTTCTGAAACTTCAACCGCAAGGGCGTCTCAAGCTTCACCGTAAGTGTCGATCGACGCCCATAAGAAGCCGCGGGAAGCTCGGGCAGTTCAAGGGGTTCCAAAACCGGCTTGGAAAACGTCCCCTCCCCGGGATCGTACACCACGCCCCCTTCGGACATGACCCTGAGGAGACGGAAACGCGGACGCCTCCCTCCATTGGAGCGGCCGATTCCTGATCGGCCCATTTCTTCGAAGGCGTAGACGAAATAGGCCAGGTATTCGGTGGCGTAACCAAAAAGCAAGAGATCTACCGTGAAGGGAGACTCGCCAGGGAAAAAAGTCTGCTCGGTAAGGGGTGGCTCGATGACAAAAGGATGGGGGGGCGAAGGACTGCGGCGGTCTCCGTCGGGCGGCAGCGTTTCGAAAGCGAGGCAGTAGACGCAACGATCACGCAAGATGCACTTTGCACATTGCTGGGTCTTCAGGGCGCATACCACCCTTTTCAAAGCCCATCCAAAAGCTCCCCGGAATGTTGATCCCTTGAACGGGGGGAGTTCAGCATCATCATGAAAGCCACACGCGAGACGGTATCGGCCGAATAGCATGAATACCTCCCCCTCCAGTGCAATGGCCTATTGATACGATCTTGAGACGAACCGTGAAATGTATGGTTATAGCCATACTGGACTATCACCAACCTGTCAAATGGCACTACGAGTCTTCATCGTCTTCGTCTGGAGGAGGAGGAACGCCGTGATCTAAGCACCACTGACATGATCGTTTCAGAATGTATTCCGCAACACGGAACACAACTCAGGGGTCGGGTTCAAAAAAAAGCTATACGAGCAGATACTTCTTGCGTATTTCCTCATTTTCCTGAAGAGCTTCAACACTCCCCTGAAACCTGATCACGCCGTTGTCTATGATGTAACCCCGATCACTCAATTCCAGACCAACTCTTTGGTTCTGTTCTGCTAAGAGAACCGTCAAGCCGTGGTCCCTCAGTTCCCGAATTCGCTGTTTGAGCATTCTAACCACCAGCGGGGCTAACCCTTCAGTGGGCTCATCCAGGAGCAAGAACTCAGGATTCGTGATCAAGGCGCGGCCTATCGTCAGCATCTGCTGTTCGCCACCGCTAAGCAATCCGGCTTTTCTCGTATCAATGTGCGCCAGCGCTGGAAAGAATTCATAAACTCGCCCCTTGGTCCACGCTTCAGCGCCGAGTGTCCTTCGCTCTGATATCTCAAGATTCTCGCCCACAGTCAGGTCTGCGAATACCCTCCGATCATCGGGCACAAACCCTATTCCTTTGCGAGCAACCTGATATGGCTTAACGCCTGTAATGTCTTGTCCTTTGTATATCACCTTCCCCTGGCGTGGCGGGGTCAACCCCATGATACTTTTGATGATTGTACTCTTGCCTGCCCCGTTTCTTCCCAGCAGGCACACGATCTCACCCTTCAAGACATTAAGAGAGACATCAAACAGCACATGGCTCAAACCGTAGTAGGTGTGGATGCCTGCGACTTCCAGCATCAGTCGCCTCCCCCAAGGTAGGCATCTTGAACAAGCGCATTGGCCCTCACCTCGTCGGGACTTCCCTGGATTATTGTCACTCCCTGCTGCATGACCATTATCTTCTGGGCAATAGCGAAAACAAGCTCCATGTCGTGTTCGCAGAACAGGATGGTCAGCCCCAGTTCCCGGGTCAGACGATTGATCAAGGCAATCATGTTTGACGTTTCTTCGGGAGACATTCCGGCGGTTGGTTCGTCCAGGATCAGGAGTTGTGGATAAGTCCCAAGAGCTATCGCCATCTCAAGCACTTTTTGTTCGCCGTGGGACAGCGAACCACTGATCCTTTTTGACACGCGGGCCAGACCTACACTGTGGAGAATTTCCTCGGTTTCCTTCACTGCAGAAGAATGAGCTGATGATAAGAGTTTGAAAGTCTTTTCTTGGTGTGAGAGAACCGCGACCCGAACATTCTCGAACACGGTTAGGCGATTAAACACGTTAACAATCTGGAATGACAGACCTATGCCTTTCCTGCAGATCTGATGGGGGGGAAGTCCGGTGATATCTTCCCCTTTGAAAACGACCTTTCCTTTGTCCGGAGCGAGGTGACCGGTGATAAGCTTGAATAGGGTACTTTTGCCGGCTCCGTTCGGCCCGATCACCGCGACTATCTCACCATCTTCGACTGTCAGGTTCGCCTCTTTGACAGCAAGAAACTGATCAAAAGTCTTTTCCAGACCTTCCACCTTCAACATCTATCGGTCCTTTGGCGCCGGCATGATATTCTTAATTTGAAATATCTCCTCAAAATAACCCAGCACCCCCTGCGGCAAGTAGAATATGAGTAACATGAGCACGACGGCTAGAACGGAAGTCCAATATTCCGTGTAGACGCCAACAACGGTTCTTAACGTAACTATGATGGCTGCTCCCAGCATCGGGCCCCAAAAGGTAAACCACCCCCCGAGCAGGCACATGATCAATATCTCGAGTGAAAGAGTCCAGAACATAAGATCTGGGAACACAGATCCTTCAACAGTCACGAAAAGGACCCCGGCCACCCCTGCAAAAAAACCTGCGATGACCTGTCCCACGAGCTGGTGACGTCTTACGTTGATACCTATTCCTTCACTCCGCTCAGGGTTATCGCGGATCGCCTCAAAGACGCGACCAAATGGTGAATTAACAACGCGGTACATAAAAAACAGGGATACGCCACAAATAATCAGGGTGAAGTAATAGGATCCATTGATTGATGCTATGATCGAAGGCATAGGTATCCCGTGAATTCCATCATCGCCGCCGGTAAACGAATACCATCGGAATACAAGAGCCCAAACGAGGGATCCCAGGGAAAGTTGAAGCATACCAAAGTAGAGTTTTGACAATCTGACACAGATTATTCCCATGATGAGAGCCAGGATTGCCGCAACGAACGGCCCCGCTATGAACGCCAAACCAGCAGGCAAGGCCGTCTTGTGGAGCATCAGAGCGCACGCATACGCGCCAGTCCCGTAGAACACGGCATGGTGAAACTGGAACATGCCTCCGTGGCCAAGAACCATGTTCAGACTCATGGCAAGCAGGCCGGTGACGAGGATCAGAGCAATCAAGTAGATGTAGAACCTGGTAAAAAAAAGAGGCGCACAGAGGAGAACAATCACAAACCCCAGCACTAGGGCTATTGATTTCTGTCCTGGGAATAACATTGGACAATACAGGGCCTCCTTACCACGTGGCTCGTAGCAACCCCTTGGGACGAAACATCAGGACGGTTACAACAGCCAGATAAGGGAAAACAATGGCAAATTGCGGCCACACAAGGATTCCAATGGCATCTGTAAGCCCGAAGATAAGAGCACCCAACAGTGCTCCCCACATGTTGCCCAGCCCTCCGATAATAACGATCAAGAACGCTTCCATAATAATTGTGTGGTCCATGCCCTGGTTGATGTTTTGAGTAGGAGCTACCAGGGCTCCTCCCAAGCCGGCCAGGGAGCAACCTATGATGAAGACAAATGCAAAGACCAGGCTGACATTGATTCCAACCGCACCCACCATTTCCCTGTCGACTGCTGCAGCACGCGATATCTTGCCTATCTTGGTCTTATTGGTCAGCAGCCACAGCCCCAACGCAACAAGTGGACCGATAACCAGCAGGAACGAATTGTAACGGGGAAACGGCAGTCCCAAGATCGAGAAAGAGCCCTGAAGAATTTCTGGAGCTGAAAAGGAGCGGTAATCAGACCCCCATATAAGCTTGACCAGGTCCCTGAAAAGAAGCGTAAGGGAAAAGGTGAACAAAAGGAGCATCAAATGCTCTCGTTCATAGAGGTGACAGAAAAGACCTCTCTCTACAACAAGACTTATCAGGGCCACTCCCAATGGAGCCAGAATCAGGGCCAGCCAGAAACCATAGGAGCCGCCTCCAACGCAGGTAGCAATAGTGTACGACAAAAAGGCCCCAATCATGTAAAGGGAGCCATGCGCCAAGTTTGGAATCCTGAGTACCCCGAGTACGAGACTCATGCCTGAAGAAACGATAAACAGAATAGTGGTCCTGCTCAGTCCGACCAGGATTTGCTGGGACAGAGCAGACAATGTAATCCCTGAAGCAATCTCCATGATGTAAACTTTTCTCTCAGTGTTTGCCCTGTGGCGCTCAAGGAGCAAGAACCTGAAAAGGCTACGGAACTAGTTAAAAACCATGTATTATCTCTCATTATGCTCTGCGGAAGAGGCAGGCCCCGGAAAACCGCCGGCGCCAGCCTCAGCCTTACCAATTGCTGCACTCACTCACAACGATCAGAGCGACTATTTCTCCCTCAGTTTCTTGATTTCCTCCACTGGAGGCATAGCATCTTCGGCTGGAATCGTAACGATGTCGGTACTTATAAGGAAATCATACCCAGGGACTTTTTTGGTCACGCCCATAAACATGGGCAACATCAACTGATGATCGAAATCCCTCATAGTCAATTTGCCGATCGGGCTGTCAACGGTCATGCCCTCCATGGCGTCGATGAATTTTTCCGTGTCCACGGCGCCGGCTTTTTCATAGGCTTTGGCGATAAACTGGCCGGTGACGAAGCCGACAAGACTGCCGAACGAGGGATACCTTCCAAATGCCTCCTTGAATTCTGCCGCAAAAGCCTTATTCTCTGGAGTATCCGGGAAATAGAAAAAGTAATTGGAAGTTCCCAACACGCCTTCGGGAGCCTCCAGGCCAAGCGGCCTCAAAGTAGACAACTCAGTGGCTGTGTGCATAAAAAAGGGTACACGTTCGTTGAACCCAGTGGCCTTAGCCGCCTTTAGGAATGGAACGCAGCCGGCGCCGCCCGTTGCTACTATCACCGCGTCCGGTTTCGCTGAAAGAATCGCGGTTATGTAAGGGGTAAAGTCCGGTTCGCCGACCTTCCACCAGGATTCGCCAATCAACTTGGCTTCGGGCTTCATCTTTTTGAGATTGTTCCAAATTCCTTCACCCACGGCGTGACCGTATTCATAATCATCGCCTGCTATCCAGTAATTCACAAAAGGCTTTTTGGCCAATCCCTCCGCCGCGGCCCTGCCGATCATTTCGGTGTTTTCGTTCATGGAAAAGACATATCTATGTCCTTTGGCTCCCGTTATGTTCGAACTCTTGGAATAGGTCGCGAGGAAAGGGATTTTTTCTTTTTTTGCAAGATCGGAAACGGCCAGAGCCACGGCGCTGTTGATAGTGCCCATAAGAAGGTCAACTTTTTCTCTCATGACCAGTTCTTTGGCTGAACTTAGCCCCAAATCTACTTTGAATTTGTCGTCTCTTGTCACAAAGGTAATTTTTCGACCAAGGACACCGCCTTTGGCGTTGATTCTGTCCAAGGCCATTTTGAAGCCGTCCAAGACATCGTTGGTGTATGTACTCGGTGGACCGCTGTAAGAATCCACGATCCCAACTTTTATTTCCTCAGCAGCCTGACAAAAAATCGGGGTAAATAACACCGCCAATGTCGCGACCACAATTACAAGGGCTCCAAACAACTTACGCATAAGATACCTCCTTTTGTTACTCGTCTACATTGTCGAAACTTTCAGATAAAAACTTCCAAAACTTGTAGCGAAAAAAGTATTACCTCTAAGCTGGTTTTTCCAACGCGAGTGATCAATCCCGGAGTTTTCTATTTCGCAATAATATTGTAGCCTCGGCGTATCAGATGCGATATGGGGCGTCAAGTTTTTTGATCGACAGCAAGGTCGCCCCACAAAACACAACCCTGGAAACTTTGAGCCTCAATCAAATCAAGAAATTAACATGCGTGCTTGATTTTGTACGACAGGCCCATTTATCATGTCGGCAGATGTTGGTCCATCACTTTACCAATTGATGACTGCTGCGGTCTGGAGGAAGCAATGAGCTGCGCTGCCCCTAATCCTTTGCATTGGGCGGATCTCAGGAACCGATCCAAGGACAAGATACTCAGAAAATCAGGGGTGAGAATATCCTCGGACGATGAAGGCTACGAACTAGAATTCCTCAACGGTGTCTACAGAGTCAATACTGTTTCAGAACGAATCATTGAAATAGCGCCAACCCCCTTGCGGGACCTCACAGAGGAGTTCCAGATATTGCTCCTCAGGTACCTGGTAGCTGATTATGCCGGACCAATAGACGGAAAAGAAGTGAGCGAAAAAGATTTTCCCGGAGGAGTGACCTTTTTCCAGGGGCCTCATTCGCTTCACGTGGAACCCATAGTAAGGCTGTACGGGGATAACCCCGAGGCCTTTGAGAAACGCGCTCTGGGCTTAGGAGCAGTCCCGGCGGCTTATGGCGACAAGGCCATGCGCTTCCATCCTTTCCCGCTTGTTCCGGTCACTTACGTTCTTTGGAAAAAAGACGAAGAATTCCCCGCGTCTGTGACTTTGCTTTTCGATTTGTCAATATCTCGATGGTTCGAGTTGGATATGATATTTGCTCTCGTCCTTGTGCTTACAGAGAGAATCATCGAGGGTATTGAGTCCTCAAATCCGGCTAACGATCTTTCCTTGACATGAGGAGGTCTTAGACCTGCAATGGGTGAGACATAATGTGGGTGAAATTATTGACTTTGGCCATTCTTTGTATGCTTGTGACTGGTCCGGCCTATGGGTCCGATTCAGCCGACGCAAGTCCTTCCAACCAGGTGAGCAGGAACAATCACCAAACTCAGGCTCAGCCCGCTGCTGAATGGAGCACTCCCAGAGACTGGGAAACTGAAGTAATGGGAGTCAAGGTACGTGGGACTGCCCAACGACGTTCAAATGATCTCAAAGGAGTCCTGCACATATATCCCCCATTTAGTGATAAGTGGACTTATCATTGGACCGGCAAAATAGAGGGTGACAAGGTACATGCATCTCACACTGACGGCCATGTGTTTCAAGGCTCAATCACGCCGGAGAGGATGGTCGAGGGAATCATAACTACCAGAGACGGCCGCCAGATTCCCCTAAAAACTCCTCTGCCGTGAGGAGCGACCATGGCGCCGCTCAGCCGGCGTCTTGCGCCACAATATGCTCTATGGTGTGAGTCAGATCCCATCCTTCCTTGAGGAGTTTTCCTCCTGCTCGAATCTTTTTCTCCTGAATAGTGATTTTCCCTAGTGCAAGTTCTCTGATGGCGCTTCTCAACAGTGGGAGTTCTCTTATCTCACCCTCCCGGCGGATCTTCGTGAACAATGGATGATTTTCTCTGACATCCAATGTCGTGTCTTGTGTTACCTCACGCTTCCACAAGTCCCACAGATCATCCCAGCCTTGTCCACGTATTGGGAACCTGCAGTAGGAAATCGCTGGTCCACGATCAAGATCCTTGGTAACTAGATGGACCATGATTCCCTGCTCGGTGGCACTCTCAGCGACAAGTTGATGGATTACCTCCTGCCAGGTGCCTTTGGGTCCCCATGGAAGGGCCGGATGAATGTTCACCAGTTTGAGAGTTTCCAGTTCAGGATCACCGATGATCAGCATGTACCCTGCCATGACCACTATGTCTGCCGAAGAAAGCAGATCTATAACTTTTACAACTTCCTTCCCATAGAGGTTGCGCCATTCTTCGAGTGCGGGGTTCGGCTCGGCTGCCGATGGGCTTTCTGCCAGGCCCTTCCTTCTTAGTTCCGGTTTGAAGCGGACGTGCGACAGGGTTGCCACTGGAATGTCGAGTTTGGCCGCAAGGTCAAAAAAGAGTTCTCTTTGTTTGTATTCCTCGTTTGCCGGTCCGTCGCCTGTCTCCCGGTGGCAGAAGATCCAGTCAATCGATGCGGGTATGCCGTTCCGGACGATGTCCAAATAAACGGTCTCCAAAAGGTTACGGGCCGCGGGATCTCTTCCGGTTGAGAACCATCCTATTCGAAAGGGCATAGCGTGAAACCTCCATGTGAATCAAATTCGCCTCACCGTTTGAGTCTCGGGTCCAGAGCATCTCTGATACCCTCCCCGAGCAAGTTGTAGCCCATAACGGTGATCAAGATTGCCAGCCCAGGGAACATTGACAGCCACCAGGCTATTTCGATGTTATCTTTACCTTCGGTGAGCATATTTCCCCAGGATGGGTCCGGTGGCTGGACTCCTATTCCGAGAAAGGAGAGCCCCGACTCGATCAGCACAGCCGAAGCCACGCCCAGAGTGGCAGCAACAAGTATTGGGGCCATTGCATTGGGTAGAATGTGAAGAAAGATTATCCTGAAATCGCCGGCGCCTTGACTGATAGCGGCCTGAACGAAGTCTCGCTCGCGGATGCTCAGGAATTCAGCTCTTACGAGACGAGTCACTCCCATCCACGATGTGATTCCTATGACAATCATGATATTCCAGATACTGGGCCCCACGAAGGCTATCACGGCAAGAATGAGAAAGAACGAGGGAAAACAAAGCATTATATCAACAAACCGCATGGCCACGCGGTCCACCATACCCCCGTGGTAGCCCGAAAGCGCCCCAAGGATCACCCCTATCAGGGTGGATATACCTACGGCTACAAACCCCACGCTCAGCGAAACACCTGCACCGAAGATGATCCTGGACAATACATCCCGACCCAGTATGTCAGTCCCCAGAAGATGATCGCGAGTAGGCTCTGCAAGAATGTTCCCAGTATCGATCTTGTCAGGAGGATAAGGGGCCAGATGATTGGCAAAGATGGCTATCAGGAAAAGGGCCATAACCACTATCAGACCGGCCATGGCCATCCTGTTCTTTATTAGCCGACCCGTAAAGTCGCCTGAAACTTTCATCGTGAATGATCCAGTGATCTCTCAAGAATGCGGCTCGACCAAATCAATCCGTCACCCGGATGCGCGGGTCGGCCAATGAGTACAGCAGATCTGCCAGCATGTTGCCCAGCAAAGTGAGCACTGCTCCAATGACAAGAATCCCCATTATTGTGGGATAATCCCTCATCATTACCGATTGGTAAAACAACTGCCCCATTCCTGGAATCGCAAAAATGGTTTCAAAAATTACGCTGCCCCCAATTAAGCCGGGAACCGCGAGACCCAGTATGGTAATTACGGGAAGGAGCGCATTGCGAAGAGCATGCTTGAATATTACCGTTCGTTCGTCCAGTCCTTTGGCTCGGGCAGTCGTAATGTAATCCTGACGAATTACCTCGAGCATGTTGGAGCGCATGTAACGGCTCATCCCGGCCAGACCTCCAAAAGCCGATACAAACACCGGCAGTACAAGGTGTTTCATGACGTCCACTACCTGACCAGGAAAGGAAAGCTGAGCATAGTTCAGTGAACGGAACCCGGAAATCGGCAGCCAATCCAGCTTGACGCCAAAGAGTATCATGAGCAGCAAAGCCAGCCAGAAGGTCGGTATAGCGAATCCAAAGAAAACAAATATTGTGGTTCCTCTATCAAAGAGTGAATCTTTCTTGACCGCGGACAGAACCCCAATTGGAATGGCCACGGCGAGTATCAGAATCATGGACAACACGCTAATAAGCAGGGTTATGGGAATGCGTTCCAAAATCTTGTCCAGGACCGGCCTATTATCCGGGGCAAAGGATTTTCCGAAATCCAGCATGAGCATGTTTTTCAACCATTTACCGTATTGTACATATACAGGCTGGTCGAGGCCGTAGTGCGCGCGGATCCGCTTGATCGCTTCTTCGTTCATATTGGGATTGAGATCCGTAAGCAAGCTGGTCGGATCTCCAGGAGCCATCTTCATAACTGAAAAAGAAATAACAGTTATCCCCAGGAGCACCGGCAACATAAGCAAGACCCGTTTCAAAACGTAAAATCCCATCTCACCTCAAGGTTGTATACTGTATTTTTGCAGGGGCTTGGGCACGTACCACTTTATGAAATCATAATTAATCCCTATGGGGGCTGGGACTACACCGTGAAAACGCGAATTGATGATCGGCAGAGAATCCTGTACAAACAGAAAAGTATAAGGTTGCTCCTCTGCAATAATTTCCTGGAATTCATCGTAATACTTCTTGCGTTCCTTTAGGTCGTAAGTGGATGCCCCTAGTTCCAACAACCTATCCACATCGGGATTCTGGTAGTTGATAAAATTCAGTTCTTTCTCTCCTATCTTCCTTGAGTCCCATATATCGATCTGGCTTGGATCAATGCCTATACTCCAGCCGAGCAGGCATGCTTCAAAATTTCGCTTATTTATGAAGTTTTTTAAGAACGCAGCCCACTCGATGACCCTAATCTTCACACTGATTCCTACCTGCTTCAGGTCTTTCTGAATGATCGTAGCTGCGTTCTTGCGAATATCGTTTCCATGGTTCGTAATGATCGTAAATTCAAATGGTTTTCCGCCCTTGTCTATTATTCCGTCCCCGTCCGTATCTTTCCATCCTGCTTCAAACAGCATTTGCTTAGCCTTCTCAGGGTCATAAGGGAATTTCTTTACATTAGAATTGTACCAGTAAGTATCGGGTTTGTACGGGGTGTCTGCCACCGCCCCCAGTCCCAACAAGACTCCTTGAACTATACTGTCTCTGTTAATCGCGATTGTAAGGGCCTGGCGGACTTTCTTGTCCTTGAATTTCCAGTCCTGGAGGTTGTACCCCAAATATGAATAACCGAATGCCAGGTATTTGTATTTGTTGAAATTATTTCTGAACCATTCGCTGTCAGTCTGCCTTGTGTATTGCAAGGGCGTCAGCCCCATTTGATCCAGCCTCCCGGCCTTCAATTCGAGAAACGTGGTGGCCAAGTCAGGGATCACCTTGGTCAAAACCCTGTCAATGTACGGCCTGCCCTCGAAATATTCGTGGTAGCTGTCCAGGACAATCTTTTCTCCTGTTTTCCACTCCGAGAACCGGTATGGCCCCGTGCCTATTGGTTTTCTTTGTAAAGGACTTTGAGTGATCTCTTTGCCCGCAAGCAAATGGCAGGGAAGAACTGACTGCCCCCACGAACCCAACGCGGGGGCATACGGTTTTTCGTAAAAAACCTCAACCGTATGATCATCCAAAACGCGGAAGTCTTTTACTTTGAGAAAATCTGTGGCGTATGCGGTAGGGGTTTGGGGGTCCACATAGACTCTGTAGGTGTATTCAACATCCTTGCTGGAAAAGGGATGGCCGTCTTGCCACTTGACATCTTTCCTGAGAAAGAAGCGTATTCTTAAATTGTCTTTGGAAATGTCCCATTTTTCCGCCAGATCGCCTTCCAGTATGATGTTCTTATCATATTTGACCAGCCCGTTGTAAATCATGCCGGTAACGTCGAAGCTAGCCGAATCGGAAGCCAAGACCGGCAGCAGTACTGAGGCGTCCCCGATACTTCCTTTGATAAGCATGTCTCCGTAGGCAGGTTCATATTTTTCTTGTGCTGCGGGCTGATCGGTCCAGGGCTTTTTTGTGGACAAATCAACTCTGTTATCGCTGGAGCCGCAACCGACGAGAAGCGTTGCGACTAAGGTAAAAATAAGAATTAATTTCTTGGGAGTCATTTTACCCTTCACTGTTTTGGCTGTGCGAGAATATATTGGAAATACCCCCAACGGGCAAGGAAAAGGATCGGTTCCCGTATCACCATGAATCAGGAGGATCTTGAATTTGGATGAAAGAGATTTAACCCAAAAACAACGAAAGTGGTTGGAAGCATCTCGCAGGATAGGCCCAGGTGCGATGACCAAGACAGAAAAACAAATTTTGGAGAAGTTGTACGCGGACATGCTCCCAAGGGAACAGCAGGACCTGGCTGAGTACATCCGGGCAAGATTCGGCGAAAAAGAATCAATGGCTGAAGAAGGACAAGACCCGATTGAGCAAATGTCAGGCAAGCTTTGGAAGCAACCATCCTCTGCACTTAGATCTGTTTTTGCTAAATTGCAAACACTGAAACGTCCAAAGGATGGGGCCTGAACTACAGAGCAGATCTGTCGACATTTAAATTGACCTTCTGCAGCGACTTGTTTTAAGGAGATATTCATGCTCGACATAACGTTTATTCGTAACAATCCGGAAACAATCAAGGAAGCCATTCGCAAGAAAAAGATGAACATGGATTTGGACGAACTCCTCGCTACGGATGAGGATGCCAGACGACTCCGTGCTGATACGGAAAATTTGCGCGCTGAACGCAATCGCTTGTCCAAAGAGATACCTAAGCTCGCAGGGTCTCAGAAAGATGCCGCCGTAGCTCGGGTGAAAGGGATTAAGGATAGCTTGGCAGAGAAGGAACCGAGGCTACGCGAAGTGGAAGACAGATTCGAAAAACTTATGCTTATGGTACCGAATCCACCGCTTCCGGACGTCCCTGAAGGGAACTCGGACGACGACAACGTCGAAGTAAGGAAATTCAAAGAGCCGACCAGATTCCATTTTCCGCCAAAGGATCACCTCGAATTGGCTGAATCCCTTGATATCGTAGACATGCCCCGAGCCGTGAAATTTGCCGGCGCCCGGATGTATGTCCTCAAGAACGAGGGGGCCATGCTGGAGTTTGCCCTGTTCAAGTTTGCGCTCGATCATCTCTTCTCCAGGGGCTTCCAGCCCATGATAGTACCGCAATTGGTTCGAAGAGAAGCAATGGTAGGCACGGGGTTTTTCCCCCTGGGCGAGGAAGACACTTTTTTTATTGAGAAGGATGAACTCTACCTTATCGGTACCGCTGAGGTCCCTTTAGTTTCCTATCACATGGATGAGATACTGAATGAAAAAGATTTGCCCAGACGCTACTGCGGGTATTCCACATGTTTTCGCAGGGAAGCCGGTTCTTATGGTAGAGATACAAAGGGGTTTTATCGCCTCCACCAGTTCAACAAAGTGGAGCAAGTGGTGGTATGCGTGAACGACCCTGATGTATCGAGAGATGAACACCAACTACTTCTGAGCAACGCGGAGAGCATAATGCAGGCTCTGGGGTTGCCTTACCGGGTGGCGCTGGCTTGCAGCGCCGAAATAGGCCAGGGGCAGGTGCTCAAGCACGAAATCGAGACATGGATGCCCAGCCGCGAAAAATACTCTGAAACACATTCGTGTTCCACGTTGCATGAATTCCAGGCACGCCGACTGAAGATCCGGTGGCGTGGTAAGGACGGGAAAACCCAGTTCTGTCACACGCTCAATAACACTGCGGTTGCTTCTCCAAGAATCCTTATACCGATTCTTGAAAATTTTCAGAACGAGGATGGCAGTGTAACTATCCCTGAAGTGCTACGGCCTTCAATGAACGGTATGGAGAGGATTGAGCCAAAAAACAGGTAACAATGTCCGGCAATCCCTGAGCTTTGCATCCCGGTCACAGCAAATCAATCAGGTCCGCCCTAGTGGTTCACATTTGTTTAAGTATTGCAACTGGAGTTCCGGCTTTCACTCTGCCTCTGGGGATAGTTGCGACGAGTCTCGATTCACTGTATGTCAAGAGGTGCTTCCTTCCCTTCTTTTATCCGATAGCCGAGTTTGAGAGCCGCTTTCTTTAACTGCTTAGCAGTGAGATTCATCGAGCCCAGGCTGTGGGTTTCTTTGAATCCTCTTTAGCATCCATGCAGAGTTCCATGGCATCGTCCAGATTGTCTAATGCTTCTTGTATAGTTTCCCCTTGAGATATTGCCGCCTGGATCTCTTCACAAGTTGCTGTATAGCCCGATGTCCGGCCTAAGTGGCCGTAAGCTCTCGCCCTCTTACAATTGGCGTGGGAGCGTTTAGATTCTCTCAATAATTGTAGAGTTCCTCTCCGTAGAGTTTGATCCATTCCTTTGACAGTGCTTCAAACGCGGCTGAGAGGTTGTCCACTCCCAACAGGAGAATTGTTCTATCCGAGCATCCGGCGGAACCTATACATGAGTATAGATACTCAACATTTACCCCGGCAAGCTTCAGAGGTTTCAGTACAGCATTAAGGCCCCCAGGATGGGAGGGGGTCTCGGCTGCAATGATTTCCTGAACAGTTGGAGAGTAACCGGAACTCTGGAGGATGTTCAAAGCTCGAGAAGGATCGGTCGCAACGAAACTCATCGTTCCGGTGGCTGCCTCAGTCCTCGCCGTGAGGGCCAGGATGTTGATTCCTCCTGCACCCAAGAGTTCACTGATTCGAGACAGCTCTCCGGGTTTATTCTCGAGTTTAACGCAGATTTCTTTAACCGTTTTCATCAGGACCTCTACCCTAAGAAATGAACTGGGCTCCCTTGGCAAGAGCTTCCTGGTTGATCTCTATCAAGCGGCGTTTTTTCCCCTCTAAAACGCTTTCGACCGCTTTTGCCAGGGCTCCCTCCGACACAATTCCAGTCACCGCTACCATTGCGCCAAGCATCACCATGTTCAACGCTCGGTCGTTTTCCATCTCATGGGCCAATGAATTCGCCGGGACTTGCACTACCTTGATATCGTCGCGGTGAGGGGATTCGGTTATCAAATCACTATTGAGAAATAGCACCCCGCCTGTTTTGACCATATTTTGATACTTGATCATGGAAGGGTAATTCATGGCTACGACGAATTCCGGAGACGAAGCGACGGGCGAGGCTATCTCCTCATCCGAAACGACCACTGTGCAGTTGGCAGTCCCGCCGCGGACTTCTGCACCGTAGGCAGGAAGGAAAGTCACGTGCTTGTCCTCGTGCATTCCGGCCCAAGCCAGAACATAGCCCATCATAAGGACACCTTGACCACCGAAACCAGAAAATACGGATTTAAGCAACATCCTTGATCACCTGCGGTGGAAAGAATTTCGTCATGGTCTCATCGACCCAACGAACGGCTTGGGCGGGAGACATTTTCCAGTTCGTCGGACACGCGGAAAGTATTTCCACCAGAGAAAAACCCTTGTCCTGAAGTTGAACCTCGAACGCCTTCTTTAGAGCTTTTCTCGTCCTGAGAATTCCCTTGGGACTTGAAACAGATGTTCTTTCGATGTAAACGCTGCCTTCAGCCAAGGCAAGCATTTTGCTAAGATCCAGGGGGTTCCCGTCTCTCAAAGGAACGCGGCCTCCAGGAGATGTGGTGGTAACCTGACCGGGAATAGTAGTAGGAGCCATCTGACCTCCGGTCATTCCATACACGGCATTGTTAACAAAAATGGCAGTGATTCGCTCTCCCCTGTTGGCACAATGAATGATCTCCGCGGTTCCTATAGCCGCAATATCCCCGTCCCCCTGATATGTGAATACCACGCGGTCGGGCAAGACCCTCTTAATGCCGGTTGCTACAGCGGCAGCACGCCCATGAGGCGCCTCTGCCATGTCCACATCGAAATAGTTGTAAGCGAGGACCGCGCATCCTGCAGGAGGTACACCAATGGTACGTTCCCTGATGTCCAGCTCATCTATTACCTCGGCGACCAGCCTATGTATGATGCTGTGACCGCAGCCGGGACAATAATGAAACTGGGCGTCCTTGAGAGACTTTGGCCTTGAAAAAATCTTTTTCACTCTGACTACTCCCTAAAAAGTGTGAGCGCATGGTTCCGTGCGGTGATAATTGCTTGCTATTACTCTTGCTATTTCCTCCGGCGTCGAAACGACTCCGCCTGGTCGTCCGTAGAACCTGACCGGGCAACGGCCTTCCACAGCCAGCCGAACATCTTCCACCATTTGGCCGGTACTCATTTCGAAAACCAGTATCTGCTTCAAGTTTCTGCTCAGTGCTGCCAGGGGCCTAGATGGGAAGGGCCAGAGGGTTTTGGGCCTGAACAAACCTACCTTTAGACCCATCTCTCTTGCTCGCGCTACGCCTCCCTTGGCTATTCGAGCGGCCGTCCCATAAGCGGTAACAACCATTTCCGCATCATCAAGCAGGTACATTTCCTGGTCCGGAATCTGCTCGGAAATCATCTCGTATTTTCTCACCAGACGCCAGTTGAGTTCTTCCTCGAGGGGTGGGTCGAGCCAAAGCGAACGGATTATCCGGCTTTGTCTTCCTTTGGCGCCATCGAGAATCCATTCCTTCTTGGGAAGAGAAGAGGGATCGATAGGTTCGGGAAAGGTGACCGGTTCCATCATCTGGCCCATCATTCCATCTCCGAGAATCATTACGGGGGTCCGGTATTTGTCAGCAAGATCAAAGGCTTCTCGGGTCATGTCAGCGATTTCTTGACCGTATGCAGGAGCTAGGACAATAACCCTGTAATCGCCGTGTCCGCCTCCCTTGGTAGCCTGAAAATAGTCACCCTGGGCAGGGGCAATATTACCGAGGCCAGGGCCGCCTCGCATCATGTTAACTATTACTGCAGGAAGCTCCATACCGGCTAGATACGAAATGCCCTCCTGTTTGAGACTTATCCCCGGGCTTGAGGAGGAAGTCATCACCCTGGCTCCTGCTACGGAGGCGCCTATTACCATGTTAATTGCCGCCAATTCGCTCTCAGCCTGTATAAATGTCGCGTTATCAAGGTTAGCAAAGGCTGATGCCATGTACTCAGGAAGTTCGTTTTGCGGGGTTATCGGATAGCCGAAATAAATGCGGCAGCCTGAGCGAACGGCTGCCTCCCCGAGGACATGCGTTCCCCGCATGAGAAGTTTGCCATCCATATTACTCTTCCTTTAATTCATCCTTTTGTTCCTTGGGCCCTTCTTTTTCGGAACGGTAGACTTCGATGGCGATATCCGGGCATGTGACTGCGCACAAAGCGCAGCCGGTACATTTTGCGATATCATCACTTGAAAGGCCTTCTTCCAAAAAGCTGGCTGGATAGTAGCCTTTGGTGTTTAAGTGGTCGGCAATCTCAATCTGTTTTTTAGGACAAACCGTAATGCACAAGCCGCAGCCTTTGCATCTCTCCCTGTCGATTTCGATGCGGCCTTTCACGCTCGTTCTCCTGGTTCTTAAAGATAAAACTTGATTTTAAGTCTGGGTAATCCTCGTGTCAATAAAAAAGACCGGGATGTCCGTATCCATTCAGTAGGTTCTTCCGCTGACCACGCGTCGTCTACCGTTCTTTGGGGGGGGTCTCCAGCATGTTAGCCCAGTAGTCCAGTTCACTTTTCAAGAGCGGATTCTTGGTGAGGTTAGCCGATTTCCGATATAATTCCGCGACTTTTTCTGATTGACCAAGATCCAGGTACATCATTCCCATCATGAGCACTGAAACTATCCGATCGGGATCCAGTTCTATGGATACCACATAGTTGAGGAGTCTACCTCTGCCACTGGATTGTCCGACAAAATCTCCAGTATAAACCGCATAGGCAAACGCCGGTGAAAGTTCACTTGCACGATGCCAATCCATGATCCCCCTGAACACATGGCCGCTCATCAAATAGGCGCTTCCTCGATTTAGATGAGCTTCGTAAGACCTTGGGTTTTTGCGGATGGCCCTGGTCCACGACTCGATCGCACGGTCTGTTTTCCCAGCCTGTGTCGATGTAATTCCTTCCGCGATATAATCTGCTGCGCAAGAGGTGGAGCAACTAACGAGAACCTCCACACTCAAAATCAGCGCCAATAATCTTATTCGTGTATTCGTTGCCATCAGATGCGTCTTCGTCGGCCAACCTCGGGTCGGCCTGTGTCGTCTTCGATGAGAAGTTCCAGCTTCCTGCCTTTTACTCCGCCCGCATTGTTAATTTCCTCAAGAGCCAACGCATAAGAATGCTTTTGCATTTCACCAAATTTGGCCAGTTCGCCTGTGAGAGGAATCACCGCACCTACCCTGATTGAGCTATTGTCGGAGGCACCTATTGCGGTCGCGAAAAAGAAAACCGCTGCCAAAATTGTTAATACAAGCAACCATCTTTTTTTCATGTTGACCTTCATGACTCTCAAGCAAAGACATATGTGTTGCCGATGGTGGGAGACCAGCCTGACAAGACCCGGACGAATAAAATAAAGGAATAATCTAGGAGACTACCACCGGTGTGCCGGTTAAGTCAACGGCCCTGCAGATTTTGGATAATGCGTTGACTTCCTGCTTATGAACGTGTTATGATTAACTACCCTGAAAAAACAGGGCTGATGCAAGGTCGAGAGCCCGGCAATAAACCTGGATGCAGATTTGAAAGCCGGGCTTTCGTTTGTACGAAATCTTAAGCCGGGAGGACAAACAACATGCCGACATCGGAAAAGATTGCCGACTCCATTCAAAGGTCATCCTGGATCAGAAAGATGTTCGAGGAAGGCGCCCGTTTAAAACGGGAATACGGACCGGAGAACGTCTTCGATTTCAGTCTGGGAAATCCTAACCTTGATCCTGTGGAAGACCTGAAGAAAGCGATTGAAAAGGCCGCATCAGACCGTGCCCCTGGTACACACAGCTACATGCCGAATGCCGGTCTTCCGGAAGTGCGGGCAGCCGTAGCCAAAAAAATTCAGGAAGATGAAGATGTGCAAATCTCAGACAACATGATCGTGATGACCTGCGGAGCTGGAGGCGCACTTAATGTTGTCCTCAAGACTATTTTGAATCCAGGGGACGAGGTTATCGTTCCCAAGCCTTTTTTTGTAGAATACGTTTTCTACATAGACAACCACGGCGGTCAGGCCGTACTAGTTCCGACCAGAGAGGATTTTTCGTTCGACATCAGTGCTATGAAGGCAGCGTTCACCCCCAAGACCGCTGCCGTGCTGATAAACTCCCCCAATAATCCGACAGGAAAAGTGTATTCGGCAGAGGAAATCAGAGAACTTGTGGAAGTGCTTGAACAAAAAAGTTCTGAATTTGGTCGTCCGGTAGTTCTTATTTCTGACGAGCCTTACCGAGGGATTATCTATGATGGAGTAGTCGTACCAAGCATTTTGAAGGCTTACCCAAACAGCATTATCGTGACATCATTTTCCAAGGATCTTTCGATACCAGGAGAGCGACTAGGCTATATTGCCGTTAGTCCGGCTATCGAAAACGCTGCCATGACAATGGATGGGTTGGTGTTGGCGAATCGCATTCTGGGCTTTGTCAACGCCCCTGCCCTGATGCAACGTGCAGTTAAGGATTCTCTGCGGAAGTCAGTCGATGTATCAGTGTACAAGCGGCGGCGGGACAGGCTGTATGAGGCTCTCAGCGATTTCGGATACGACTGCGTCAAGCCAAAAGGGGCATTCTACCTCTTTCCAAAATGTCCGGTGAAGGATGACATAGCATATACGGCTCTATTACAAAAGAGGCTTATTCTCACGGTCCCGGGAACGGGTTTCGGCGGCCCAGGCTATTTCCGGATCGCATATTGTGTATCGGACCAGACTATAGAGGGATCACTAAAGGGATTCCAAGAGGCTATAAAAGAAGCCAAAGAGTGAAGCCTCGGAGACCCCTGATAACGATCCCCTGCTATGTCACCGCCTCGTCACGGCGCCGCTTGGTGGATCAGACCAATTGCTGCTTCGCCTCAACTGGATTTCAAGCTCGTGAACCTTGGATCCGACTTCCAGGAGATAGGTTTTTTGTGAAGTCACGACGTCTTCGAGGTCTTTGATCCTGCTGGACAACCCTTGAATGTCCTTAGCCGCATCGGTGGAGGATGGCTGAACCCTCGGCGCAGACTGCGCTTTACGATCGTTTTCAATTCCTACGCGGAGACTAGCCAGCCCCTCTTCCAGCGGCAACAAACGATCCTTCAATTCCGCTACAGCCGCCTCTTTGACTTTCGGAAGCGTCTTCTTGACTGCGTTAACCAGTTTGGCGTTGTTGTCGAGAACTTCTTTGCGTATTTCAGCCACACTCTTTGTGAGATCGTCCAGATTCTTGGTAAACACTTCCGAACCCTTTTTATTGGCTGCAAATTCCTTTTGGATTCTGGCCAACTCTCGGGTGTCTCCTTCAAGTCGCTTCTTCAGGTCGGTCGATGAGGACTCGAGGCTCTTGATCTTGCTGGCTACATTGTCCCGATCCTTTTGCGCATCCTGAGCCCAGTCGCGAAACTCCTCAAGCTTGCTGTTGACGGGTTCGACTTTGGTTTTAATCACCTGCGAGATTCTATCCTGTTGATCTTCAATTCTTTGAATGTCCGCGCTAAAATCCTTGGGAGGAGCAAATCTTAGTGAAAAGTCCTTAAGATCTTTTTCTTGTTTCTGCATCCTTTTCTCAAGGTCGGCCATTTTTTGTTTGAGGTCGGTTGTATCGTCCGTGCATCCTGCAATCATGGCTGCACATAGAGTGATTAATAGTATGTGGAGGATAGCTTGGGGCCTCATAGGGAACCTCCCGAACCCATTTTGTTACAACTTATGATATCAAATCCTAAATGAAACGCAAGGATAAAGGATGAATTTCAGGTTTAGTGTCAGGTAAATTGCATCACCTAGGTGTTTTTACAGGGTCTCAGCTTCGGTTGACACCTCGGGTCCGCTGTGCTAGAGAAGTCCCGATTCATACGGGGTTGCCATTTCTGTTATTGGTGATGGTTCCACTCGGGTCCCCGCCCGATATCCCCGGGCTGACCAACAAGCGCGTGGCGTTGACTAGGCGTTGAACCTTATTGCCACGCGTATTGTCTTTAGCTTGATGGATAAAGCCTTCCCAAAATTAGTAACGAGACTTTTGGGTAAGTTGTGGGTTTATAAGATGCAGCCCATTGCCGGTTTCTTAATCATCGAGGAACAAGAATGTTAGCAGCAATTGCCAGGAAGTTGTTCGGCAGCAAGAACGAACGAGATTTGAAAAGACTCGAACCGATTATACTGTCCATAAATGATTTTGAACCATCCATGAAGTCACTTTCTCCAGAGGCTATGAGCGCCAAGACAATGGAATTCAAGGAGCGCCTATCAGGAGGCGAGACGATTGACGACATTCTGCCGGAAGCCTTTGCACTTGTGCGGGAAGCTTCGGTGCGAACACTGGGAATGAGGCATTTCGACGTCCAGCTCGTAGGTGGGATCGTTTTGCACCAGGGGAAGATAGCGGAGATGAAGACCGGTGAGGGAAAAACCCTTGCCGCGACACTTCCGGTCTACTTGAACGGTCTAACAGGTAAAGGCGTTCATGTTGTTACTGTAAACGATTACTTGGCTCGAAGAGACGCGGAATGGATGAGCGCCATCTACAGTATTTTGGGGTTATCCGTGGGGGTGATAGTCCACGATCTGGACGACGTGGAAAGACGTCGCGCTTACAACTCTGACGTAACCTACGGCACGAACAATGAGTTCGGTTTCGATTACCTGAGAGATAACATGAAGTTTTCTCTTGCGGATTACGTTCAGAGAGAACTTCATTATGCCATAGTTGATGAGGTCGACAGCATATTGGTCGACGAAGCCAGAACGCCGTTGATCATCTCGGGCCCCACGCATGAAAACACGGACAAGTACTACAAGATTAACAGGGTTATTCCGGGCCTTGGAAAGGATCTACACTACACTATAGACGAGAAGGCTCGTAGCGTAGTTCTGACGGAAGAAGGCATTGCCAGGGTGGAAAAGACTTTAGGAGTAGGCAACCTGTACGACCCATCTCAGATGGAAACACTTCATCACGTGAACCAGGCGCTCAAGGCTCACACACTGTTCAAGAAAGATGTGGAGTACATAGTCAGCGAAGGCCAAGTAGTCATAGTCGATGAATTCACTGGAAGGTTGATGCCGGGAAGACGATACTCGGATGGCTTACATCAGGCTCTGGAGGCTAAAGAGGGTGTCCGAATTGAAAACGAAAACCAGACGCTCGCCACTATAACATTTCAGAATTACTTCCGCATGTACGAAAAGCTGGCGGGAATGACCGGCACGGCAGATACAGAGGCGGCTGAGTTCAAAAAAATCTACGATCTGGAAGTGGTGATTATTCCCACGAATGAACCTATGATACGCGAAGATCGCCCCGATTTCATCTACAAAACAGAGCAGGAGAAGTTTGATGCCGTAGTGGACGAGATCAAAGATCTATACCAAAGAGGCCAGCCTGTTCTGGTGGGCACGATCTCTATTGAAAAATCCGAATACCTGGCTCACAGGCTTAAGAAGCTTGGAATCGCACACAATGTTCTCAATGCAAAGAATCATGCGTTGGAAGCAGAGATAGTCGCTCAGGCAGGACGATTCAAAGGGATAACAATATCCACCAATATGGCAGGACGAGGAACCGACATAATTTTGGGAGGTAACCCAATTTTTCAGGCCCGCTCAAAAGCAAAGAAAGGTGAAGGCTCAGAGGAATTCGACAGGATTCTTTTGCAATTGAAGGACCGTTGTGAAGATGAGAAAAAAGAGGTTATCAAGAGCGGAGGTCTCCATATACTGGGAACCGAACGCCATGAATCCCGCAGAATCGACAACCAACTTAGAGGCCGTTCCGGTAGACAGGGTGATCCTGGTTCCAGTCGGTTTTACTTAAGCCTGGAAGATGACCTCATGCGCATATTCGGTGGAGATCGGGTAAAAATGATAATGGAACGGGTGGGCATGGAAGATGGGGAACCCATAGAGCACAAGTACACCACACGGGCAATCGAGAACGCTCAAAAGAAAGTTGAAGGCCACAACTTTGATATCCGCAAGCATCTCCTCGAATTCGATGACGTCTTGAACAAACAGCGCGAAGTCATCTATTCTCAACGGCGGTTCATTTTGGGTGGTCATGAACTGAAGGACGCAGTTCAGGACATGATGGAAGACATAGTTGAGGAACTTGTGGATCGTTTTTCCGACGAGCGTTCCCACTACGAGGAGTGGGATATCTCAGGTCTCCTCGAGGCTCTTTGGGGACAGTTCGGTCTACGTTTCGATGTTGAGTCACTACCCGCCGAGGAGAAGACACGCGCCGGCATTACCGAATACTTAGTACAAGAAATCCGGCAAGCGTATGAGCGCAAAGCGCAGGAAGTGGGACCCGAGCTTATGGATGAGCTGGAGAAATTCATGATGCTTCAGGCCGTTGACAACCAATGGAAAGACCATCTGTTGAGCATGGACCATCTTAAAGACGGCATTGGGTTGAGAGGTTACGGACAGCGGGATCCGCTGAAAGAATATCAAAAAGAAGGCTATGAGCAGTTCCTCGACATGACTGCTCGCATAAGGGAAGAAACGGTCAGAACCCTTTTTCTCGTTAAAATTGCCAGGGAAGAAGATATCCAAGAAATTGCCCCAAGACATGAACAGGAACTGGTCTTGTCTCATGGCGGTGGATCAGATTCCGGTGGAACTACCGTCCGACGACAAGTTGAAAAGATTGGCCGGAATGCGCCGTGCCCATGTGGATCTGGGAAAAAATACAAGAAATGCTGCGGAAAAGCGGCATGAGCGTAGCGGGGTAATTCTGTCAAATTGAATGTCTGTAGTAATTACCAGGAATCCAGTGATATCCTCAGGTGGAAAAATGTTAGGGATTGCGGCACGTGGGACGTAATGACACCGTTAGACATCTGAGGACATCCAAGGGTGTAAGAGCCGGTTGAGTCGTGTTTACATTTTTCATGCTTTGAATTATTTATGTGGCCATACACACTGAGATGGGGTGTGTGTGAGCCGGACAGGAGGTTATGACAGATTATATCTTATCAAAGAGACAAGTTTGTTGACACCGCGGAACTCGTTCTTCCCTTCCTGGATGATGTAGGCGGAACGGTCCGCGGCTACAGGATTTTCACAGCTTGCCGAACTGTGAAAAAAAAGATCTTCCGTCTTGAAGATCATCTGGACAGACTTTACTATTCAGCTTCAAGCCTCCACATGGTTCCTCCTCTCCAAAGGGACCGACTCAGAAATCTTCTCAACGAGATTGTCAAAAAGAATCTCGAAATTAATGACACGGACGACCTCGTAATTGATGTAATTTTTAGCGGAGGCCTCTCTGGAAACACTATGAAACAGTCCGGTAAAGGAGCCAACCTTTATGTCGCCGTCCAGGAAATGGAGCCACCACCTTCTGAGTTGTACGAAAAGGGCGTCTCCCTGGCTACGTACGTGCATCAAAGAATGTGCCCGGATGTAAAGCTTATGAACTACGTGGGAGCGGTTCTCGCGCATCAGACTGTGATTCCAATGTATGAAGCTTACGAGGTCCTCTTCGTTTGCCCTTCGGATCACCGGACTGTGCTTGAAGGTTCGACCTTTACCATATTTTTCGTCAATTCCAATGGAAACGTGCTCACTCCTCCACTAGACGGCAAAATCCTTGACAGCGTCACACGTAGAGCGATTCTGGAGATTCTGAGGCTTAGCAAACAGTTCAAAATCCTCGAAGCACCCATCACTCTTGACATGATTCCGTCGTGTCCTGAAGCTTTTCTTGCTTCTACCACGCGAAACGTGCTGCCTGTGACTCGGATTGATGACAAGACTATCGGAGATGGTAGGCCCGGCCCTGTCACGAAGGCAATCACGAAGATTTTTGAGGATTACCTCAATTCCTGTTGAACTGTCCGGTCAGAGCCGAATGAGTGTGCCAGCGGTATGCAGGGTTCTGCATAGTGAACATCTGGGTCGCGTCAGACGGGCCGTCGCCTACAAAATTCGCTTCTTAAATTAACAATATGTTTGCCTGGTGACTGCTGTTGACCTGATCCACTATTTCGCTTGACAGAAGGATGCTGTTCACAATATCCTGGTGTCAAGGATAACTCTCTCGGATTTTCTTTTCCAAACATCATTACGTCTTTTGAGTCGTGGGAAGTGTTATACCCTCCCAGACACCATTAGGAGGTGAACTAATGAGTATTCCCGACAAAATTCAAACTTGGCAAATGGTGAAGGGTCCGACTTATGACAAAGAAGCCGGAAAAGTCACAGCCCCCGGCGAGTTGCAGAAAACCGAAATTCCGGTTCCAGCATTGGGCCAGGGCGAGGTCCTGGTCGAGATAGCTGGTTGCGGAGTATGTCACACGGACATGTCTTACTTTTACGATGGGGTGCCGACGATGACCAAACCACCCCTCACCTTGGGTCATGAAATATCGGGCACTGTCGTGGCGGCTGGTCCTGGAGCTGAGTCGTGGGTCGGCAAAAACGTGATTGTTCCTGCAGTCATGCCATGTAACTCATGTGTTATTTGCGATGAAGGCCGCAACAATAGGTGTTTGGCTCAAAAAATGCCTGGGAATTCCTTAGGTATTTATGGCGGTTTTTCGAGCCATATTCCGGTACCTGCTCAGGATCTTTGTGTCGTTGAGGATCTTCAGGGTCGACCTCTTGCAAACTACGCTGTTATCGCAGATGCAGCCACCACGCCTTATCAAGCTGCTGTTCGAGCGGATCTTAAAGAAGGCGATCCGGTGCTTATAACGGGTGTAACGGGAGGCGTTGGGGTTTACATGGCTCAGGTAGCCAAAGCGATGGGAGCCAAACCTATCGTGGGAATGGCTCGCAACGAAGAGAAATTGAAAAGGGCTCTGGCCCTTGGCGCCGACTACGTAATAAATACTAAGGACAAGGATTTCAAGGCTATCCAAGAAGAATTCAGGTCAATAGCGAAGCAAGTGGGTGCAAAGCACAACGTGGGGTGGAAGATCTTTGAATGTACCGGCGTTGGTGCAGCTCAGGATATCGCACTTGGACTCCTTGGTTTCATCGGTAAGCTCGTGATAGTAGGATTCGGAATGCAGAAAAATACCTATAGCATGTCCCGCCTTATGGCCTTTGATGCAGACATTATCGGGACATGGGGATGTCTCCCCTGCTACTATCCAAAGGTTCTGGAAATGGTGCAATCGGGCAAGATCGAAATAGATCCGCTGCTTGAAACCAGACCAATGTCCCAAATCCAGAAGGCTTTTGAGGAGGCTCACAGTGGCGGGTTGACGAAACGAATCGTTCTCACACCGGATTTTTAGGTAGGAATGCCGTCTATGGGAGAAGCCCTGTCGCGTACCTGTGAAGGGCCTTCTTCCAACCCAATGAGATCAATGAACTGAGGCCCCCGGAAAAACATTTTTCGGGGGCCTCAGTGTTTACGAAAACTCTTCGACGCCAGTCCGTATCGGGCGTTATTCGGGTCGTCTGGCTACCGCAATTCTATAAATGTCATAGACGTCATACAGTACTATATCTTTGAACCCAGACCCGGTAAGATTGTCTTCAATCTCTCCACGGGTTTCGTAGACGTCACACACTTCACCGCGTGACCCAAACAGCCCCACTGTTCCCCCAGGCTTTAGAAAATTGTACATACAGGCATAGATTGCTGGTCGGAACCTAGGTCTGACATGTGGAATCATGAAAGAACTGATCACTTTGTCGAAGGATTCGTCCGGATGATAATCCTCTACGGAGGTGGCAGCCAATCGGCAGTTTTGAATACATTTCTTGTGAACTTTCTCTTCTGCAAGTTCAATCATGTCCGGTGACAAATCTATTCCTACCACTTCCCGACATTTTGCCGCGGCCTGTATCGTTGCAGAACCGGTCCCGCAACCCACATCAAGTACCCGGTCATTCTCCTCAACGGCCAGTTCCACCAGCCGCCTGAGGCCCTTCCTGTATCCGGGGTCCATTGACCATTGGAGATCATAACTCTTGCGTCTGTACTTATAGTAAAGCTGGATCGCTCTTTCCGAAGGCATCAGTTTCACCACGGTGGTGCCTTGTATGTAGGCTGTCCTAAGGGCTTTGACCACCGGGCGCATTAATTTGCGGAACGGAGCATTATCCTCACTGACCATTGTTTCACTCATCCGTATACCCCCTTGCAGTAATGAAGCAGGTCCAAAGACCATTGAAACTATTACAACACGACGGAATTGGCAAGAGAAAAACCAGTTTCATGACGTTTCGGACACCAAATCCGAGGGTGATCTTACTGAATGAATAATGTTTTTGCAATGTTCCACCCCGTGTACAACCAACAGATGCAGGGCTGATATTCCTGTCGAGACCAGGTGCTCCAGCACTTTCGTCTCATTAGTGGAAAAGTTCTGAAGCACGAATTGGTCAGGCATGACCCCCTCTGGTGGCCTGCCTATACCGAGGCGAATCCGAATAAAATCTCGGAATCTCAACGAATCAGCAATAGACCTGATCCCTTTGTGGCCCCCGTCACCGCCTCCGACCTTGATTCTCACGCTTCCTCGAGCCAAATCAAGATCGTCATGGACGACTATCATTGCAGTAGGATCCACATTTAGCCTTCGCACCAGCGGATGGACAGCCTTGCCGCTAAGGTTCATGTAGGTTTGCGGTTTTGCCAAAATGACCTTCCGACTGTCGATTTCGGCCTCGCAGACAACGGTCTTCTCTCTGTTGGTAGTCCATGAAAGACGCTGAGCCTTTGCAATTTCATCCAGGACCATAAATCCCACATTATGGCGGTGCCGCTGGTAAGCCTTTCCCGGGTTCCCAAGACCAACTATCAATAAATCACATCCCAAGGAGGTGAGCCCAGCCTTCCCATCTTGCTACTTTTCTGTTACAGGTGCGTGTATGCGCGCAGCGAGCCCCGCCTGTCAAGTCGCTGACGAAAATTGGGTGCAGTCCCCTATGCTGGAGGATTCTTTCGACGCACAGGTAGCCGAAGCTCTGGAACAACTGCCCAAGCAATTCCAGGACAAGATGGAAAACCTGGAAGTGCTGGTTGAGGATTTCGCGGATCCCGATACCCTTCGCTCTTTAGGAGTCGAATCCAAGTGGGACATCCTCGGCCTGTACGTCGGGGTCCCTCTGACGGGCAGAAGTTTCTTCACAGTAAATCTTCTCCCGGAAAGGATCTATCTTTACCGTCGTCCGATCATACGTGCGGCAGGTGGAAGGAGGAATCTTACGGCCCATATCAGAAGCGTCGTGGTACACGAGGTAGGACATCACTTCGGTTTCGACGACAGCCAGTTGGCACAGATAACAGGAGAACCGGAGTGACACGAATTTCCCTGTGATGGAAGATGGCATGAGGGCTAAAGGGTACCTGTGTTCTCGATCAAAATAGCGAAGCAGTCGAGAAGGAACGGTTTCCTCTCTCCGGTTTAATCGATTAATGGCTGCAAACACGATAGCGCATGAAACAATTTCTAACAATTGATCAGGAAAAGGCAAAAAGGCGGCGGGAGCTTCTGGTAGCGTCCGGCGCGGCCTTACTGATAGGAATAATTTTCCTGGTGGAATCGCAGATCGCCCGTTCAGCCGAAGACATCCCATTTGCCGGCCATTTATTGCTTTTCTCCCTACTGTCAGTGGTCACGCTCCTGCTGATACTTATGATTTTCTTTCTCATACGCAATCTGTTCAAGCTTTTCTTCGAGCGTCGCAGAAAACTTCTAGGATCCAACCTTAAAACTCGCTTGACGCTGGCCTTCGTGGCGTTAACCCTTATCCCAACCGTAGTTCTCTTTATTGCGAGTGCGGGAGTGCTCCACACAACCATTGAGAGCTGGTTCAAGGCTCAGGTTGAAGAATCTTTGCAGTCTTCCCTGGTGGTTGCCCAGGCCTACTATCAGAACGCCTCTGAAAAAGTTCTCACGAGCGCTTCCCGCCTGTCCGAATTGGTTGAATCCAGGTCATTACTTGATAGAGGGAATCACGAGGCATTGAAAGCTGCCATGGAAGCCGGACGCGCTGTGGAGGGCCTGAATTCAGTCCAGGTCTATTTCCGGGATGGCTCAACACCCATACTTCAAAAGGATTCTGCCTTGGAGGGAGTAACCATTCCCCCTCCCCTTCCCAGTTTTCTCAAGATTGCTTTCAAAGGAGAAAAAACTTCACAGATTATTCCGCTAGATGGCGGTGGCGATCTAATACGAGGTATTGCTCCCGTGAAGAGTTCGAAAGGCGACGTTTTTGCCGGCGCTCTGGTCACTGATTATTTTATACCCACATCCCTGGCAGGCAGGTTGCTGGCCATATCAAACGCCTTTGTCGACTATCAGGAGGCAAAAAGGATGCGTGGTCCGGTCAAGACCATTTACGTCCTCATACTGCTGGTAGTTGCCCTGCTGGTTATTTTCATCGGCTTTTGGTTTGGGGTCACCATGGCTAGAGACATAACCGATCCTATTTTGGGTTTGGCGGAAGGAACTGAAAAAATCGCATCCGGCAACCTGGACGTCTACGTCGAACCTGTCGGAGACGACGAACTCGGTGTGCTCGTCCGTTCTTTCAACAAGATGTCTGAAGACCTCAGAAAAGGGCGCGATGAACTGGTGCGCGTGAACTTGGACCTGGAAAATCGACGCAAATACATAGAGACCATCCTCAGAAATATAGCGGCCGGGGTGATGGCTCTCGATCCCGAGCGCAAGGTGACCACCATCAACAATTCGGCCCGAATTCTCTTGGGAATAAGCGAGAAAGATCTGCTCGGTCGACCTTTCGCCGACGTGCTTCCCCATGTTGCATCAAAGGTGATCCAGACGACCCTGAATGATCTCTTCAATTGTGGAAAAGAGGCGATTGAGCATCAAGTCACGCTGCCATTCCCTCAAAAGGCATTGACAGTGCTCTGTTTTGCAGCGCGTCTGAGAGACGAGGAGGGCGGAGATCTGGGCGTTGTGCTGGTTTTTGAGGATATAACATACCTACTAAAGGCTCAGAGAATGGCAGCCTGGCGAGAAGTCGCCCGTAGGATAGCTCACGAAATAAAGAACCCTCTAACTCCAATCCAGTTGAATGCCCAGCGGTTGCGACGAAAATATATGGATACCCTCGGCGAGGACGCAGAAGTCCTCAATAGGTGTACTCATACAATTATCGATCAAGTGGAACAACTCAAGAAAATGGTAAACGAATTCTCCAATTTTGCCCGTATGCCTGCCGCCAACCCAGTGCTCAACAACCTCAACGTGCTTGTACGTGAAGCAACGGAACTGTACCTTGAGGGGAATGAGTCGGTGAACTTCCAGTTCGAACAAGACGACACCATTCCCATTCTCGATCTGGACAAGGAGCAGATGAAAAGAGCGGTAGTCAACCTAATCGACAATGCCGTGGCAGCAGCAGGTGAAGGTGGTACAGTAAAGGTGAGAACACGATACGACAAGGACCTTTCCATCGCTTCAGTTGAGATCGTTGACAATGGTTCCGGAATAGCTCCGGAGGACAGAGAGCGTCTTTTCGAGCCCTACTTTTCAAGAAAACCGGGGGGGACAGGGCTCGGGCTGACGATAGTCAGCACCATCGTTTCAGATCACAATGGCTTTGTGAGGGTTCGGGACAATCCCGATGGAGGCGCGGCTTTTGTCATAGAACTTCCCGTGAGAAAGAAATGAGGATCACACCAGAGAAGAACCCCATCCTGTTTTCGGCGGCAAGAATTGTGCGGTCCGGCGGGGTGGTTATCGTTCCTACTGAAACGTTCTACGCCCTGGCAGCAGACCCCTTCCAGGAACACGCAGTCAGAAGGATTTTTGAGATCAAAAATAGACCGGAAACCATCCCATTACCACTTATTTCGGCACGCAGGGCCGTGGTGGACAAGATGATTCCGTCGGTTTGCCATACTGCCGAAGAACTCATGAACCTCTTTTGGCCAGGCAGTCTCACCATTTTATTGGAGCCGACATTTCCGTTTTCAAGACTCGTGATAGGGCCAACTGGAAAAGTCGGGGTCAGAGTTCCTTCTGACTGCCCGGCAAGACAATTGGCTGAACTGGCAGGCGGCTGGATAACAGCCACCAGCGCCAACCGGTCCGGCGAACCAAGCCCAGACAGGGTCACTCGTATTTCAGCGCCCGTCCTCGATGCAGTCGACCTGGTCGTGGATTCGGGACGGTCTCCCGGAGGAAAACCATCTACAGTAGTGGAACCTCTTGCAGACGGTTTACGATTTGTCAGGGAAGGAGCGATATCCAGGAAAGTTATTCGGGGAAAAATGAGAGTCTTGGTTTCCGACAAATCGTCTTGACACCCCAAACTCCAAAATACTATTATACCCGCGTGCCTTGGGGGATCGTCTAGCGGCAGGACGACGGGTTCTGGCCCCGTTAACCGAGGTTCGAATCCTCGTCCCCCAGCCATTAACTAGCTGATATCGTTGACTGCAATACCCCAAAAATCCGTATGCAAATGCCTTAACTAATTGACATCTCATAACATTATCCCTTTATCAGGCTAACCATTTAATTAGGTTAGCTAATCACCGTCAAATTAACCTGTTTCAGTTAATAAGGTAAACTGGCTGAAATTGTTAACCTGGAGACCCTTTTCCTACATTTCGGTAGGCGGCTTTTCAGGGCCAAGAAGATGGATGAACCTCTACCTTTTCAGGGAAAGTACGCGTACCCCTCCACGGCATTCTGGGTCTCTTTGCCATATGTGCTGATACTTTCCTCTTCACTTAGCTTAGAGCAGCTCTCCCACTTAGTCATGGTCCAATTTTTCAAGACCATCTCTCTGTCTTCAGCATTTACAGCGGCACCGTGAGTGATTAAACTTTTTACGGTCTCTTCAGACTCTCTGTCCATAGTGAGCGGCAGCAGCTCCTAGATAACTCAGCGGATCAATTTTATTTGTAGTGGCGTTCCAGTGATGTGGTAGTTCGCTCAGGGCGCTCTTACATAACGCAAAGGCGGTTATCAGACCCTTCGGGCATGGCTACGCTCCGATAACCCTCGTTATGCAATCGCTTGAGCTTTTTAAGATGCTTGGTTTGTTCGATTGTGGATTATTCTCTCAAGACTCCCCACCCACCCCCCGTGACGGCTCTTGTCACAATGCGCCTTCGGTCCCTCTCGGTTATATCCCAGCAGGTTGCTGTGTGCCCTCTGGCTCAACGTGCGCGCGTCTCTTCTAATTTAGTGCCACGGCAAGGAAAGATTACGCCGGGAAGGTAAAATGCAACAGCAGCCTTCCCAGGTGCCAATTACTGTTTGTTTAGTTGCTTCTGTATTGTTAGAATCTGCCCAGATTATTCAAACGTAATAAACAGAGGTTGGAGGCTCAAGGGGAGGAGAACCATGGCTGCTTTGGGGCTTGTGATCTTTTCAGTCCTAGCTTTATTGGCGGCGGTAACTGCGTATAACACCGGCCTCCCAATGGAGGCGTGCACTCTATTGGCGATCAGTGCCATTTTCTTCTCAGCAGCGGCAGTTGTCGGCGAGATCGCGGCGCTCCGACGGAAAATATTGAAGTTAACCGATCCAAGCATAATTAAGGGCCATGACAATAAAGCGGCTTTTAATAGGAAAACTATAGTTTCGCCTTTTTTGGATCAATAGTTTGAAATTGTGGATGAATCACTTGAAAACAATCGGCGTTCCTGCCATACCCGTTTTTGGAAAAAAAACATGGGAAGGGGAACGCCGATGGCCAAGAGGAATTTACCACAGGCTTTCGAGATAGACAAGATCCGGTTCAGGGATTGTTTCAGCGCTCCAAGCTTGAGGCATTTCGCTGTATTGATCACCGGTTGGGCGCTCACCGTTGGAACGCACACGATCACTCAGGTGATTCTGGCGACTGGATTACACGAGTCCGAGCATTTCGCAACGATATATAAGTTCCTTGGCAAGACCAAGTGGGAACTGGACAGAGTAGCCTTTGGAGTGTTTTGGACCATGGCGGAGACTTTGTTGCCCGGTGCAGTGGAATATGAAACCGTGGTGGATGACACTCTTAACGGTCACGTGGGGAAAAGGATCTGTGGTGCCGGCGTACAGCACGATGGTGTCGGTGCATCGGTTCGACGCTATCTGGTACAATACCGCCGGTAACGAGCCTTTATCAATTGTCCTTGTCCACGATCCTTGCGGTACATACCCTGATGCGGCTTTCTTCGACACAGACATAGAAGCTTCGGACGAAGAAACTATCAAGAGGTATTCTCATCGATGGAGCACGGAAATCACCAATCGTGAAACAAAAAGTCTCTTGGGTAGTGCTGATCCTCAATGTCGTCTTGAAACATCCGTAACCCATGCACCGATGATTGCCTATTGGAGCTATTCGCTTGTGGTTGTGTGGTTCGTAACGCAGTTCAGGATGGGAAAGGATCTGTTCCTCCAGAGAACTCCTTGGTATTTCAGAAAGAAAAACATTACCTTCTCGGACATGCCGGCTGCAGCACGACGCAGCCATTTTGACCAAAGAATTTCGCGCGATCACGGGAAACGCGAGAACACAACAAAAATCACCCTGCCTCGCTCTACACGCGAACCCCGATTCGCAAAAAGGGCGAAACTATAGTGAAAGTAATAAAGGTGATAAATATCATACACTGCTACCCAGTCCTCTTAAACGTGACCTGTATTACAATTGGGGGGAGAAAGAGCTACCTATGAGGTCCTGAAATCATGATGCTTGAAAAACTTGTAGAAAAAATAGTGGCGGCGTCAACAAAACCTAGGTCTGTTTTGTACAAAGCAGCAGCAATGTTGATAGGCGCTTCTCTGTTTGCCATAATAGTTCCTCTCCTTCTGCTGTTGGCCAGTTACGGTATCGAAGAATACTTCTTGTCCCACAGATTCAGAATTTTGCAGATAATCGCTGGGATATTCGTCCTTGCGTTCGGATTCTTCCTGGTTCTCTGGTCCGTCATATTACTGGTTAGAACCGGAAAAGGTACCCCCGTTCCTCTAGCGCCTCCTCAGAAGTTCATAGTGGACGGTCCTTATAGAATCTCCAGAAATCCTATTCTTCTAGGGGCGATGCTTTACTATTTTGGAGTCGGCACAATTTTTGACTCCATTGCCACTGGACTGCTTATGTTTTTTCTGAGTCTCATTGTTGGAACTTGCTACAACAAGTTTATTGAAGAAAAGGAATTACAGAGAAGGTTCGGAACCGAATACGAAGAATACAGGTCCAAAACACCGTTTCTGTTCCCCAGATGGTGATAACGCTTTATTCTACGCCCATGATGTCCTGCTTGTCGACAACGTAACCATCTGCATGTCCCTCTCTTTTTTCCCTTGGAAATTCCCTTGGAATTACCGGACAGTTCAGCGTAAGAATTGCTCTGGTAAGAGCAGCATGACTGCATAACTGCATAACTGGGGTTCGCGTGAACCGTCAGAGTAACAATCCGTCCAACGCATGGCAGTGTCCCAAATGCCGAGAATCCCTACCTGTAAGGTACGACGAATGCCCCAGGTGCGGCATTATTGTTGAGAAGCTGTTCCGAAAAGACCTGCGAGATGGATTAGATGATCAATCCCTGATTACAAGATACGGGTTGGCCGAGGAAGAACTTGAGGAATGGAAAAAGAGTGTTCCAACCCACACAGTGGCACCTAGATAAGAATTACCTAAAGAGGCGCTCCAATTCCATTCTGATCAAAAGAATCTCAACAATAAGAAATATTTTGGCTGGTATATTGAAGCATTGTGTAAATACGCTGTTTTTAGAGGACGGGCACGGAGAAAGGAGTGTTCTAATCAGGTCAAAGATTCTCTCAATTTCATGGAAATCTGTCGGTCTAAGGAAACCCTCGGAATCGTCGCAATCCCTTCTAATCAGGTCAAAGATGCTCACGCACGGGTTCGGCTCGGCAGTAACCGCCGAGACAGAAAACACCACCGCGAAAAATAGGTCGCGGATTTGGGGAGAACATTGTACTTGACCGGGGGGGGGGTCAGTGAGGTACGCTCACAAACCGGAAAATACAGGCTTTTTCAGCAACGTGACGACGGTTTCGCCTCCGTCTGCGCATGTGGGAGACATGCGGGGGCCTTTTCGGGGTCAGAGGAACCATCCCGCGACCGGGTACCGGCCCAAACACCACCGAAATGGCAAGACCGCATAATTCCGGCGAAACATGGGTGCAGCAGCAGAAGGAACTAGGTCGAGATGTCATTCTCGCGTTACGGAGGACTTTTTCGCCCGAAGACTATTGGAGGAAACATGATCAGACAGGTGGAGTACTTTGAAAAACCCGGAGCAACAAATACTTCGAGGTGTGTTGAAATTGTGGAGCGGATCGTGCATGAAGGATTTTCACATGTGGTGGTGGCCACCACCAGCGGCGATACGGGCCTTGTTGTCGCCCGAAAACTGCAAGGACAAAACGTAAATGTGGTGGCCGTCACGCATAATGTTGGCTACCAGGGGGCCAATGTGGACGAGTGCACAGAGCAGAACAGGCGGGAATTGCAGGCACTTGGGGCCAAGATATTTACAGGTACGATATTGACCCGGGGCATAGAAGCGGCGCTCATGAAGAACCACCAAGGCGTTTATCCGGCCTACATTGTGGCACAGGCACTGCGGCTCCTTGGCCAGGGAGTCAAGGTTTCGGCGGAGATAGTTGCGGAAGCCTGCGATGCAGGTTTAATCCCTGAAGGAGCTGATGTGGTGGCTGTAGCCGGAACCGGTAAAGGCGCTGATACAGTGGCAATTGTTGAAGCCCACCCCTCGGATCGGTTCTTCGACATCAAGATCAAGCAGATCCTGGCAAAACCTATTTGATAATTGCTTCCCAGGAAAAGTTTTCCCGAGGATTACAACGGCGACTCGCCAAAATACTCTGTTCTCTTGATGGGCCTATGGGAATGAGCGTAATGGGAACGCTCGTCATATGCTCAACTGTTTCCACATAGTCCCTGGCATTTTTCGGGTTAATAATCAGTGGTGTCCCAACGTTTAACTACATAGAGTCAACAGGTTATCGTTTTCATCCGGCTCGCTTTTGTAGTCAGGTTTTGCAAGTAGCTGGAAAAGCAACGTTCTCTCGAAAGCGGAGACGCTTAGGACCTGTAAAATTGTGTAGAGGCTGGCCCGAATATTCAGCCGCTTTTTCATGAATGGCACGAATTGATCGAGGCAGGTGAACTCTTTGACCTTGTAGTTGCCGTCGTAACGATCTACGCACTGGTGAAAGATGTGGAGAGGAAAAAACTCCATTACTTGAGAGAAAATGACTTTTCCGGAATACACAGATAACCTCCCAGGAAAGTTTTCTCCAAGCATGGCAGTTTGGTCGGATAGATTTCAAGTCGGCAAATAGCATATGATTGATTTTCTCAAATCTAGTCAATAGGTTAAAAACATAACCTGTACCAACGTTGGGACACTACTGACCGTTTCTCCATAAGGAGTCTTGCAACTCTGAGCCAATTGGAGAGTCTCTCGCAGCTTCCCACCAGACAGGAGATGACGATCTCCACGCTGACGAATAATGAAACGAAACTCTGAGTCCTCTTTGAGTAACTCCCCATAAAGGGATCTCCGGTCACCTCCCCGATCAAGGACAAAAATTCCTGGCCCTTTTGCGGCATCGTAAAGTGTCCTCATCGCATCCAAAAGATCGCTATTCTCACTCACAAATTCATCCGCAACCTGGGAATATAACCTGTGAACCAACGGGATAATCTCCGATGAGTCAGTGACCTCCGGCAAAGCCGGAGGCTTGAAATCGTGAACCGCTCAAAGCGGTCTAAATATGGGGCCCACCTGAAGGTGGCGCCTATTCAAACACATTGAGTTGATCGAGTCTTCGGTCTTCT
>Ga0247842_10001042_pt1 | contig 50039 bp, 44 predicted proteins | sample LaCruzMarch2015__3_FD_192411 | JGI IMG/M metagenome (GOLD analysis project Ga0247842, IMG submission 192411) | Freshwater microbial communities from meromictic Lake La Cruz, Castile-La Mancha, Spain - LaCruzMarch2015_19m | ecosystem: Environmental > Aquatic > Freshwater > Lake | place: Spain... | reverse complement strand
TTTGTAGAGATTGTAACGGCGTTTTTCTGTCCGGCCTGAGAAACAATTTCCGCCTCCCGAGCATGATTTTTGGCATTCAGCACTTCATGTTTCACGCCTTCACGTTTAAGCATGTTACTTAAAAACTCTGACTTTTCTATTGCCACAGTACCAACCAAAACTGGCTGACCTTTTTCCGTACGTTCTTTTATTTCATTTACTACATTACGAAACTTTCCGATTTCCGTACGATAAATACGATCCGGAGCATCTTTTCTAATAAGATTTTTGTTTGTTGGTACAACCAAAACATCAAGATTATAAACTTTCTGAAATTCTTCCTCGGAAGTTTTTGCCGTACCGGTCATACCGGCTAATTTTTTATACAAACGAAAATAATTCTGGAAGGTAATAGTGGCCAATGTACGACTTTCTTGTTGAACTTTTACATTTTCTTTCGCTTCAATCGCCTGATGCAGGCCTTCCGAATAACGACGCCCCGGCATCAACCTTCCGGTAAACGAGTCAACAATCATTACCTCTCCTTCTTTAACAACATAATCGACATCGCGCTTATAAAGCGCCATTGCCCGAAGCGCTTGCTCCAAATGATGAACGACTTTTACTTCACCGGAGCCATAAAGATTATCAATACCAAGAATCTTTTCAACTTTGGTAATACCTTCATCAGTTAAAGTCGCGGCACGTTCTTTTTCATCCACTTCGTAGTCCTTCCCTTTTTCCAGTTGCGGAGCAATCCGTGCAAATTCCGAATATTGCTTACTAGACTCTTCGTCCGGCGCAGAAATAATCAAAGGAGTACGCGCTTCATCGATTAAAATAGAATCAACCTCATCAACAATTGCGAAGGAAAGTTCTCTCTGTGCTTTTTCTTCCAAACGATATGTCATGTTATCTCGCAGATAATCAAATCCAAATTCGTTGTTTGTGCCATACGTAATGTCTGCACCATATGCCTGCTTTTTTTCAAGCGCTGTCTGTCCGTGCAATGTTACGCCCACAGTTAACCCCAGGGCATGATATATTTTTCCCATCCACTCAGCGTCACGCTTGGCCAAGTATTCATTCGCAGTTACCAAGTGTGCTCCTTTGCCAAGAATCGCGTTTAAAACCATTGGCATAGTAGAGACCAACGTCTTTCCCTCACCCGTTTTCATTTCCGCGATACTGCCTTGATGTAAAATAATTCCTCCCATAACTTGCACAGGAAAAGGATGCTCGCCAAGTACTCTGCGAGCTGTTTCACGAACAATAGCAAAAGTTTCAGGAAGCAACTCATCTGATGATTTTTCCTTTACTTGATCCCGTAATTTTTGTAACTGACTTGGAAGTTCGTTATCCGAAAGATTTTTTGTAGTTTCTTCCAACGCTAAAACTTTATCGGCAATAGTCTTGATTTTTGCCAATTTTGCCGCGTCACGCGCGAAAAAACGATCTAGAAGTGCGCTCATAACGATAATTTACTCTGCCATAAATCTGTCCAAAAAACAAGAAAAACCCCCAAGTAGCAACGTGCTACATGGGGGGGGCGGCAGCGCTCGGGAGAAGAAGAAAAAAGGGGGAACGGAGAGCGCGAACGAAACACATCGCAACACGGACGGAATGGGGGAAGTTCGGCAGTACCAAGAAAAATTCGCCGATGGGAACCGGGCCAGCTCACAAAGAGCACAGAGAGTAGCGAAAGGCCACAAGGTTCAACAAGTCCCCCGGGCGGCAGAAGCACACGCCGCGCGTCCAACGCACAACAAGCACTCTCCGTTCCCCGGAAACGATTATGTCTCAGATGGAATGAACAAACCTCATTTCAAATGTAATTTAGGTATTATTTTCTGTCAACGCGTCTACTAACCGCACCACCCCACAAAAATTATTAAAATATTATTATGTTGAGCGACCTCACGACTTTTTGTAAAAACAAAAAGCGTGCAGAGCGAGGATAATGGCGCAGTCCGCCATTATCCGGAGCGCTCGCTCAATACAATAATATTTTAATAATTTACCCCTTTTCCCATTCTCCCCACTTCTTTTGTACAAATTCATCAAGCTTATTTTTAAACATTTCTTCTGAAAATTTTTCCGCCTGTTTTCTGATCACATTGCAATCATAGGAATTTTCTTTTTCTAAAAACTGCCGAATAGATTCCGCTAATATGGCTTCATGAGATTCATCAAAGAATTCACCGGTAACACCTTCAATAATAGTTTCCAAAGCCCCACCTCGCCTGAGAGCGATAACCGGCTTACCCGATGCCATCGCTTCAACAGGCACAATACCGAAATCATCTTCCCCTGGAAAAATCACCGCTCGTGCGCCGGCATATAAATCCGGCAACATCTCGTCAGTTACAAATCCTTTAAAAGATATCTTTGGTCCGGCGATACTTTCCAATCTGGCCCGATCACGTCCTTCTCCTACAATTACAAGCGGTAACTCTAACTTATTAAAAGCATGTATCGCGGTTTCTATTTTTTTATACGGAGCTAGGCGGGAAACTATCAGAAAGTATCCTTTGTTTTCTTTTGTGGGTTTATATTTATTAATATCAATCGGAGGATAAATCACATCCGAATCCCTACCATAATATTTTTTAATACGACCCGCGGTGGCTTTGGAATTAGCAACAAAATAATCCACGCGCCGCGCAGCAGCTTGATCCCAAAGACGCAAATAATGCAACAAAATTAACAAGAAAGCATGTTTTATTTTCCGTCCGCCAAATTCCTCTAAAATATACGGGTACCAATCCCAGAGATATCTTGTCGGTGAATGACAGTAACAAACGTGCATGGTTCCGGGACGAGTTACTACACCCTTGGCAAAAGCCGAAGCGCTACTAATAACAACATCAAAACGACTCAAATCAAACGTTTCCGGAACAATTGGCAAAAGAGGTAAAAATAAACGCTCTCGCTTCCGAAGAAATTCCGGAAAACGACGCAGAAAAGAAAAATGTAAATCTGCGTCATGCAAGATAGTCCCCGTAACAGATCCTTCATGCAAAAGAGCATAAATGGGAGCATCGGGATACAAAATATGCATCTGCCCCAAAACTCTTTCAGCGCCACCTAAACGAGTAAGTGATTCATGAACTAAAGCTACCTTTATTGGTTTCATAAAATATTTTCCCTTTTTTTATTCTCACTTCTAGTTAATACGTCCGCTATTTCTTTTGCAACATCTGCCCAACTTCTTGAGGAAGACGGATCGGGAGTAAGGGGATTATCGATTAACTTTTCCAATGCTTTTTCCCAAGCAGAAATATTGTCCGCAGCGACATAGATCCCTTTAACGCCGCCAGCTTCGATACAAGGAGGACAATCCGAGGAAGCAAAAGGTACTCGAGCAGTTCTCGCCTCAAGTAAAACCAAACTAGTCCCCTCGCAAATACTTGGGAGAACAATTCCGCTCGCTTCTCTAATCGCTTGATCTCGCACCTCATCCGGAACATAACCCGAAAATATTATTTTCTCTTTGTGGTTCAAGCCCTTATTTGTTTCCATAATATCTTTCCATCCATATCCGTCTTTTCCCAAAAGCACGAGCCCATGAGTTAAATCAGGTCGACGAGAAAGCAAATTGTTAAACGCGCGCAAAAGTAAGCTGATATTTTTTTTCTTATCAATTCTCCCTACGTATAACAAATAAGGTTTCTTCCACGGAAGCGTATATTTTTTTACAGCATTTTCTACCGGCATCGCGGCAGGAAGTATGGAAAAAATATTTTTAGCATTAAAAATATTTCCAATTCTTTCTTTGGTATATTTTGAATGCGTTAGAATATTTGCGTTTTGAGCAGCATCTTCAGTAGTCAGCCGAAGATACCATCTCGTTAAAAAAGAATATGCGGACGAAAAATCTTCCCAACAAATGTCATGAACAAAAACTGTGCAATGTCTCGGTCGAAAAAAAGGAAGCACGTGTGACGGTACAAAAAGATGATCAACTTTGTCTTTTTGCGTCATTATTCCTAAAAATATTTGGGTCCAAAAATATCTCAAATTCACCGCTCTAACATGAGCGCCATCAAATAATTTAGAATTTTCCCGAGCATAAACTGTTACCCTATGGCCACGATCGATAAGTTCTTTAATTAACTCCGGCAAAACTAACTGACTATAACGCTCTACACCAGTGGCATTCACTTCTCCGCACCTGGAACCATCGATGCCTACATGCATATTTAACGCGCTGCCAATAAACTTTTTTTGTATACTTCCAAATTCTCAATAGCCACGCCAACACCCTTGATTACACACTGCAATGGATTTTCCGCCACCGTACAAGGAACAGAGGTCACTTTTGCCACTAACTTATCCATATTAAGCAAAAGAGCTCCGCCACCGGAAAGGACTATGCCCTTATCAATAACATCAGCGGAAAGTTCTGGCGGCGTATCTTGTAAAACCAATTTTATCGCCTGCGTAATATTCTCCAATTCATCTTGTATAGCATCCGTCACTTCATACGAAGTCACCATCACTTCTTTTGGCAATCCGCTGCTTATGTCACGTCCGCGAATCACATATTCTTTTTGATCATCAGTATGAATGGCGCTGCCAATCGCAACTTTTACTTCCTCAGCCGTTCTTTCGCCGATAGCGAGACCATGTCTCTTGCGAATATATTCAGCAATAGCATTATCTATCTTGTTGCCGCCAACCCGTGCTGAATGCGACGCGACAATTCCACCAAGTGAAATAACGGCCACCTCTGATGTTCCGCCACCAATATCAATAATCATATTACCCGATGACTCACCAATCGGAATTCCCGCTCCTATTGCCGCAGCTAACGGCTCTTTCACCAAATACGCATGCTTGGCTCCGGCCGACAAAGCAGCTTCCGTTACCGCTCTTCTTTCAGTACTGGTAATCCCAGCGGGAACAGCAATCATCACATCCGGTCTGAAAAAATTTAAACCTCTTCCTTGGGCCTTTTCAATAAAATATCGCAACATCGCTTCCGTAACACGAAAATCAGCAATTACACCATCGCGTAATGGCCGACTCGTAATAACACTTTCGGGTGTCCTGCCCAACATTTCTTTTGCCTCGTTTCCTACAGCTAAAATCCGATTGTCATCAACAGAAACCGCTACTACAGTTGGTTCAGAGAGGACAACCCCCCTCTTCGGCAAATAAACAAGCGTGTTCGCTGTTCCTAAATCTATACCAATACGTCGTGTGAGCATGTAATAATGAAGTCGTTAGTTGGCTCATCTTAGCATTGGAAGGTTATTTTTTCAATTGATATGACAAACAACCGGTCGCGCACCCCCCCTGACAAGGGGAGGCGCGGAGGGGTTTTATAAATCGTTAATCCGGTCCCGAAGTTAGAGTCACACTCAATCTTCGCAGAGACGCGCAGTTCGCGTTTATCAATCGTTAATTCGGTCATAAAGTTTGGGTTATAAGGTCCCAAACTTTATGACACTTTTAAGGAAAAAGATGCCTAGAAGGAAGAACCTTGGTTCTTCCTTCTAAATAAGTAATATAGTGCTAGAATAAAAAACATGTCACGTCGAATGCGCATAGCTTTGAATGTCCTCGCCTGGGCGGTTTTTTTAACAATCGCTCCGTTCCTTATTAGCTATTCTCTCGGCCGAAAAATCACTCCCGTCTCAATACAAACCGAGACAGTAGGTACTTTTTTACTTCGCTCAATTCCAAATAATGCTGTTATTTCTATAAACAAAAAAATTATCTCCACAAAAACCCCCGGCGCAATACAGAATCTCTTGCCGGGAAATTACGACGTAGAATTGAACAAAGAGGGATATCGACCATGGGAAAAATTCCTTCCTATATCGGGCATGATGATAACTGATGCGAGAGATGTTCGACTTATTCCAGAAAAAATAGAGGAAGACGTTATGCGCGGAAATGTCGTTGATTTTTACCTTTCTCCCAAAAGACAGCTTCTTGCTGTTTTGGAGGATTCAAAAAATAGTCGCAAAATACGTATTTTGCCATTAAAAAATTTTTCCGATACCGGAATAGCAGCAGATCTCAATATTAGTCGTCAGGAAAAAATACAATGGTTCTGGTCACCCGACGAAAGCTCTGCTGTTTTGACATTAATCTCAGGGAAAATTTCTCGAAACATTTTACTGGACACTAAAACAGGAAAAACAAGTTCACTTCCGGAAGAAAATGCAAAAATTGTAGGATGGGTTTCTGATTTAGGCGGAGAGAAAATACTCAAGTTGAAAAACAATAAAGCCATTTTATCCTCTTTCCAAAATGATGGCACAAAAACTATTTCTGAATCTGCGTTACAAGCAAGTTTTAGTAATGCCGGATTTGCACTTTTGGAAAAAGATGAAACACAAAACTACGCCATAAAAACTTTTTCAGGTAGCGGAAGAGAAGTCGACAAAATATATCCGCCGGATTCCGTAAAAGATGGAATTGATAGTATTTATTTTTCACCGACAGGAGATATTGCCCTGCTGGCTCAACCTAACCAAAAATTATTTATCTGGGATAACACTGAAAGATTTTGGCACGAAATAACCAATCACGCAGAAAATGTAATCTGGTCTCCAGAGGGAGATAAAATTTCTTGGCAAGAATCGGCATTTGATTTATGGGCAATGAACCTTCATGAAAAACGCGCCGTTCTTTCGCCGTACATCCCGGAATTAGTAACACGTATTTCTACTGCCATACGCAAACCAACCTGGTATGCCGGCTCACATCACTTGGTTTTTATAGAGAGAGATAATATCAATTTAATCGAACTTGATCCAAGATCAGGACATCGCACGGAAAGCATTATTAGCACAAACCGCGGGGACGGCAACTTGGAAATAACCGAAAATGGCGACCTGATTATCGCGGCGGTACAACGCAATAATCAGTTCGTACTATCAAGATTTTTTATGCTAACACAACCGGACAGGTAAAAAAGTTAGTTGTTTGAAAACTCAAAACAAGACGTACTCCTTTTAGCGTACACTCCGGTCGATGGCGACAACGCCGTCGACCTCGCTCGGCACGCTTTTTGTTTCTACAAAAAGTCATGATGCCACTAAAAGGAGTACGTCCTGTTTTGCTATTGAGCAGGTTAATTAACTGCGATATATATGCTCGTAAAAATCAAGATACCTTTTCGCTATTTTTTCCGCCGTAAAATTTTGTTCAACATACTGTCGCGCGAATGCGCCCATTTTTTGCGCACTTTCTTTGTCTGAAACAATTTTCCGCAGAGCCGTATAAAGTTCATCAACACTCCCCGGTTTTACCAGTGCACCCGTTCCCTCTTTGAATGTTTCCTTTAATCCTCCAATGTTCGATGCGACGACAGCCCTACCACGTGCATACGCTTCAATAACCGTACGCCCAAATGGCTCTTCCCAAATGCTTGGCTGAACAACAACAAAAGCTTGATCAAAGTGTTTCTTCACTTCATCCTGCGATAATTTACCGGTCCAATTTACCGCGTCATCTATCCCGATATTTTTTGCAAATCTTTTATAATCTTCAACTCCGTGACCAGTACCGATAATGGTCAATTTTACTTCCGGCACATCCTTTCGTAATCTGGCAAACGATTCTAACAAAACGCCAATTCCTTTGTATTGTTCAACAGTTCCGGCGTAAACAATATTTTTATTTGTCGAAAAAGCATCAACATCTTCTAGCCATTCTTTGCCGACAGGATTTGGTATAACAACATTATTCTCCGGCAAAGACATGCGAGAGGACACTCGATCTTTAAGCGCATTGCTGATATAAACCTGATGCATAATTTTCTCATACGCATCGTTGCGAAAACTTAAATTATATTTATATTGCCAAATTCTAAACGGTTTTCTTAACACCGAAGCTTCTTTCACTCTGTGACATTTCAGAAGAACGTTTTTCCAAGAACACCCATCGCAAGATTTTCCATTGAACCACATATTATTCGTTGTTCCGCAGATCGGAGCAAAATCACGCACTGTAACAAAACTGTTATTCAAACCGAGTATTGATAATGCAAGAGCAGAACGAAAATCATGCGCGTGCACAACGTCAAATTCATTGTCCAAATATTTTTTCAAACACTTAGCCATGTTAGAACTTTTTTTCTCTTCAAAGAGCGGCTTGTCCCATAATCCTTGCAACTCATATAAACGCTTAACAGTAACGCCGTTAATCTTTTCTTCCTTATCTTTTTCCGCACCACAAAATACGTACACATCGTGTCCAAGCGCAGCCATGCCTTCGGCAATCATTTTTGTAGACCACTCGCCACCGCCAATAAAATCAGGCGGAAAATGAGACGAAAGAAATGCGATTTTCATATTTTAAATATTTAACAATTTGCGATAAACATCCATTGTTAACTGTGCTGTTCTGTCCCAATTGAATTTTTTTGCCCAAACAAGACCACCCGTAATTAATCTTTCTCGTAACGCGGAATCGGAAACAATTTTTTCCATCGCTTCAGCAAGAGCGACTTCGTCCAAAGGATTAATTTTCAACGCATAATCACCCACTACTTCCGGCAAACTGGAAACATTTGATGTGATCACGGGCGTACCGCAAGCCATTGCTTCCAATGGAGGTAATCCAAACCCTTCATACAAACTAGGAAAAACAAACACTGCCGCAGTGCTGTAAAGCGCCGGCAATGATTCATGTTCAACATGTGCCAAAACTTTTATTCTATTTTTAAAAGGGGATTTAACTATTTCTTTTTCAACATCCTCAAAGCTCCAGCCCCATTTTCCCGCAAGCACCAAATCATGCGGAATATTTTCCGCAACTCGATTATAAGCACGTACCAAACGTGCCACATTTTTCCGCGGCTCGATTGTTCCCAAATATAAAATAAAATCTTTCGGCAGTTTATATTTTTCCGCAACAATATTTTTTTCTATTTCACTAACCGGCGCGTATCGCGCATCCACCCCCAAAGGAGTTACTGTTATTTTTTCGGGCGAAACTTGCAATTGTTCTACAATATCTTTTTTCGAACATTCTGAAATAGTCAAAAGATGTTCGCATGTTTTCGCGACCAGTGGTAATTGATTTTTCCAATAGGCAAGCTGTATCTTTGTTTGCGTCTCTGGATAAAGCAGTGGAATAACGTCATACATTGTAGCAATGGCACGCGGCTTTTTAAACGGCGTCGTTGCCGGCTTAAAGTAATGGACAAAATCTATTTTGTCGCGCCTAAGCGCTGCCGGAAGAAAAAAGTAATCCCAAGCAATCCGCATTAATGGATGCCACACATTCACTACTTTTTCTTTTACCGATTCTCCTTTAAATGTTCCAAGATAACGATCCGCATCATAATACACAAAATAATCCGCATTAATATTTCCTGACAAAATTCGGTTAATTACTTCCTTTGTATATGTACGCACTCCTCCACCAAGCGTAGAAAGTGAGCGGGCCTCTAAAGCAATTTTGGGCATAGGTTACGCAGGAATTATATCCTCAAAAATCAACTCGTAGGATTTGGCAGTATTCTGAATCAAATATTTCTCGACATCTCGCTTATTATTTTCCCCTATTGCCTTTCGTAATTCAGTATCTTCAACCAATTGGTTCATTGCCTTAGTTATCTTTTCCAAGTCACTGACCGCAACAATAAGAGCATTGCGGCCCAACACAAGAAAGTCTGACTGGCCGCCAATGTTCGGCGCTATAATAGGCAATCCCGCGTACATCGCTTCCAAAAAACAAATGCCGAATCCTTCGTGATGAGAAGCCGACACGTATATATCGGCTTGTTTTAAAATTTCGTATTTTTTTTGATCAGAAACACGCCCGTGCAAAACAACTCGTTCATTTATGCCAAGCTTTGAAATCTCTTCTTTCATTTCTAAAAGAAGAGGACCATCGCCCATGATATCCAACACCGCATTTTTATCATTAATCTGAGCAAAAGACCTCAACAAATCAAAATACCCTTTTCTCGGAACAAGCCGACCAATCGTAGCAAAACGCAATGGTTTCTCACCTAGTACCTCATTTTCTTCCTTTTTTACCTCTAAAGAGGGCTCTATTGGCGGAACAAAACCCAACGGAATAACTTCTATCCCTTCTCCGGCCTGATAGTACCTAATCGCTCGTTCTTTGGTGTCATGAGAAATAGCCGTTAAACGATCGGCGCAGTGCATTATTCTCCTTATAGTCCAGCGCATAATGGCATGACGGTGCGGAGAAATTCCTTTACTTGGGTCATAAATATCTCCACCAATTAACGTCAAAACAAGAGGAATTTTAAATATCTTGGCCAAGAAAGCCGCTGGCAATCCCGACGGCACCGCAAAATGCGCGTTAATAACCTGCGGACGTATTTTGGGAATAAGAAAAAGACCATAGAAAAAAGCGGCGGGGAAAAAAGTTATCAAAGAAATTAACGTGGCCGTCGGTAAATCAGTTCTTCCCAAAACAGGAACTCTGTAAATCGATACACCATTTTTTAATTCTTTTGACGGAAGATCTTGGTATCCCGTTGTTAAAACATAAACTTGATGATGTGGAGCCAACTCTTGGGCTAAATCTTGCGTCTCAATACCACCACCACCTCCCAACGGGGGATATTCGTAATTAATGAATAATATTCTCATAAATAATATAATACTATTTGTTGCTAATTTGTGGATTCTCCACTATTAACGAGTCCCCGTCAAGATCCATATTAAGTACTGTGAATTTTCCTGCCGGCAAAGACAAATTAAACTTAACAACTCCGCTGCTTGGAATAGACAAATCAGTACTCTGTCCCTCATGACTAAGGTGAACACTTTTAGTGTTCTTGGCATCCGTGATATTTAGTATCAAAGAAATTTCCTTTTCAGTGCGGGAAAAGAAATACAGCTCGGAACTTTTTTCTATTTCTATAATATTTTTTCCAATTTCTTTTTTTGTAATATTCCAACCGCTTCCTTCGGCAGCAAAATAATCAACACCTTTTTCTTCTAGTGAAAAATTATAAATAAATAATCCGGGATATGCTTCCCTTTCTTGCATACCCAATTCTTTTTTAAGAAATTCTCTGACATAGATGGCATCTTCTGTATTTAACAAATGACTTTTGTTCCCTTCCATAGAAACCAGCCCGCCAACTGGGTTCGTGGCTAAAATAACATTACCAATTCCCTGAGACGAAAACGCCAATTGCGCCACTTCGGCATTTGTCTGGCCAAAAATCGTCGGCAGATAAAAATCATGTAGCCGTAGCATCAATAGATCACGCACTACGGGGGTTGCTGTAAAAATCTTTTGCTCCACAGGATCTTTGATACGAGATAGAGCCGAATTACCCACCACCTCACGCCCGTAGAATAAGGATGCATACAGCTGTTCAGAGCCAAAAATATAGTTCGTATTGGCGGGAATGGCCAATATCTTTCCGCTCTCTAAATACGGAACAACTGATTTAGCGCCTGCAGTGTTTATGTTGATTGTTGGAAACCCAAAAATAGGAATAATTTCTGCGCAAAGCAACAGCGGAACAAAAAGATAGATTGTTTTTTTGTTTTCAGTGGCTTGCCAGTTTCGCGCAAAGAAAATAGGCAACAACAAAACAGGTAGCGCAATAAATCTGCCCACTGTTCGAATCGCGGATAAAATCGGAAGGCCAAACACAAACACGCCTGGAAGTGGAATTTTTAACGAGTGAATTTGAAATGAAGAGCCGAATGCCAAGACAAAACCTATGGCTGCCGCCACAAACAAATAATAATCTTTTCTGTCTAATTTTTTTCTCTTTTTCGCTAGAATATAGATACAAGCAATTGGTAAGAAAATTCCCAGAGTTTGAACTCCTTCCGAAACATCAGAACCCTGTGCTCCAAAAGAACCATTGATTCCACGCCACACAGAAAAAGACGCAGGCAGAAAAACTTTTCTCCAACTGGCGGAAAATCTTTCTCGCTGTTCATTTCCCAGATTGAAATAGCTGTCTGTTTTGGAAAAGTTTCCAAGCACATTAAAAAATGGAGACACACTAAGCAGAATTGCGCCTGTCAAAAATATTACCGTTAATATTTTTTGTTTTTTGTTTACCGCCCAAAGTACGCGCCAAAAAAATATCGCGCCCAAAATCAAAACTCCCATCAACATGATAAATAACTGATGATCAGTCCACGCAGTCAAGATAATTAACAAGGAAAAAATAACCAGCCAAATATATTTCTTATTTTTTATCCACAATGTCGCACAAAGTAATGTGGCCGCAAAAATCCAAATTTGCATTGCACCAAAATGCCCAAGCGATTGTGCGAGACGATAAGGAGAAAATTCCATCAGCAGCCCCGCCACAATAGCAGGCCATTGTGCCGATCCCCAAGCACGCGCTAATAAATACCCAAACCAACCGGCTAAAATGGCTCCGGCAAACCACGCCATATTATAAGCAACGATTGGCCCAAATAATGAAGAAAAGGGAATCCACAGCAAAGGGCTTAGATTACGCAAAGAGGATTCTTCCGGCACAGTTAATGATCCATTTCGTACCACTTCTCCCAAACGCGTTAATCTCCACAACGTCTGATACGGGTCACCGCCCGTTCCGGCCACTTGCGTATTGAAATTTTTTAAAACAGGAAACCACCAAATAAACGCCAATAAAGCGAAAAATATTAACGGAAGAACCATCTTCATCACCGCATTTTTTGAAACTGACGTACAAGACGTACAAATGGGGCTCATATTATTTTACTTCCAACTGCGATATTTCTTTGCCATCGCGTATAAAAAACCAATCTATCCCAACCCAACCGGAACGTGTGTTCAATACGAAGTTTTTATCACTAATGGATCCCTGCTTTATCCACGAGTATGAAGCATTCGGTTCATCCTTAGCCACTCGCAGTGTTGGCGCATTGCCAGTGTACGTGTCGTTGGTTGTAAAAATAAAATACGCTTCTCTGCCGGAAACCCCAGACAGCGGTTCAAACGAAAATTTTGTTAACCCACCATCCTGTAACTTGCCTGTATCAATTGTTACCGTGCGTAAATCAGGCAATGCCAAATCAGTTTTAATATGCAAAGTCATACTACCCGCTTTTGCCTTACCGCTATATGTTGCCACTGCTACACTAACCGCGGATAAATTATCGGCCTTTAACGTCTCTTTCACAACAACTGCCTGCCCTGGCAATATTTCACCCACAATAGCATTTACTACTGGTTTTTTATAAACCCAGGCGTACTCTAAACCGTTCACATGCGCCACAAACACAGGCGTTCTTTTTTTGTAATATTCATCTATAAAATCATTTGCCCAGTGGTCAGAGCTCCGACCAAACATGTTTCTATACAAAACAACATACCCAACCCTGTTTTGCAGATGCGCATTTACGTGTTGAACCGTTTTCTTCGTCAATGCGCCTAATTCTTCGGGATACCAAGATGCCACATAATTTTTATCCGGCTGAGCATCTAAATATTTTGCTACCTGATCAAAACCTTCTCCCCAACCAAGCTCCTGACTTAAATTAGGCGGAAAAAGAGGATTGTAATACGCCAGATCGTAAGGCCCCAATTTCACCAAGCTAAAAATTATTGGGATAAAAATAACCGCGCCCGCAACTGTTGCAATAGTAATTTTTGTTCCCCGCTCTTTAAATAAATAGCTTGTTGCTGCGCAAATTCCCACCGTGCCTAAAATCATCACCGCGGGAAAAACCGGCAGAACATAACGATCTCCTTTTTTCGCACCAATCGTCATCTCAATCATAAATATCAACACAAAAAGTAAAAGGAAAAATATCATTCTCTTTGAAGCTACCCGAAACACGAAAGCGCGAGACTGGTGAAAGACAAGCATTGCGACAAGCAAAACAATTCCCAATTCAACAGGAATTGTTAAGCGCGCAAGTAAAGTTGCCGGATAATGCCAAACGGCCATTGTATATGGTTCATCCATATCATGCGGTTGCAGAGTCGCCACTGTCATATCTTTTTGCACTTGAGTAATGTTGTCCAAAGGATGCGGAACCCACCAAAGCGATGGCCAAAGTAAAATTACAATAGCACCGACAAATAACAACCAATAAACAAAAAGTTTTAGCTGCGGAATAAACACCTTTTTAGAAAAAATATCCTTTCTAAAAAATAACAAACAGAAAACAAAAGGAAAAACAGCAATCGCCGGAAGTTTCGTTAAAATAGCCAGCGCGGCGAATACTCCGGCAAGATAAAATATCTTTTTGTTTTTTGTCTTGTCATAAGCCAAAAGCAATAAAACGGCGAGTGTAAGAAAACCGGTCAAAAAAGCATCCACGTGCACTATTTTACTAAATCCAATCAAGTACGGATCAAGTGCTAAAACTAAACCTGCCGCAATCGCGACAAATCTGGGAAGCAAGCGACGCAAAGCCAAGAAAATTCCCACCACCAGTAACGCATTGATTATTGCCATTGATACTTGCGCAAAAACAGCGAATCTTAAAAGTCCGTTTGTAATGCTTGCATCAAAAACCATATGGTAAAACAACTGGGCTACGTATACAGCCAGACCGGCCACAAACATAACCGTGATGCCTGGATGCGTGGTTTGCAAAGTATCGTTGATACGCAAGTGCCGCCACGCTTTTATGTATTCATTTGATCTGCTAAGCCAATTTTTTTCATCCGCCGTCATAAAAAGACCAATTCCGTTGAGTCGTGGAATTAGCGCCACAAATAAAATAATGAGAGCTTCAAAAATAAGCCCCTTATTTCTCGTAAACCACGCGCGTATTTTCATGCGATATACTCGATATCGTACTCGCTTTTCGCCTACTTGACAAGAAGGGATTTTAGTAGCGCAATCTATCACATGTCAGCAAGAATCAGAACAGCCGTCTTTGCGAGCGTAGCGAAGCAATCTCCAATAACGAATCGAGCCCCGCACTATTTTGCTTTTTTCACTTACAGATATGTAGAGGAGCGCCTCTGTGCGCTCCCGTTTCAGGGCGGGCACAGAGACCCGCCCCTACGTGTGTACGAACTGCGACACTTCGCAACCCGCAAAATAGTACGTGGCTCGCTTCGACGTCGTCCGTCTACCCGTTATTTCCCCAACGCAGCCAGATAGGCCTCGGGTGGAATATCAACATTCCCCAGCCGAGCCATTTTCTTTTTTCCTTTTCGCTGTTTTTCCAACAGTTTCTTTTTTCTAGTCACATCACCGCCATATAAATATCCAGTCACGTCCTTACGCATTGCTGAAATAGTTTCGCGCGCGATAACTTTCCCGCCGATGGCGGCCTGAATAGGTACGGCAAACAAATGTCTTGGAATTGCTGTTTTTAATTTAGCCACAACACGCCTTCCTTCGCGCAACGCTTGTTCGCGCGGAACAATAATCGATAACGGTTCCACCACTTCTTCAGCAACCAAAATAGATAATTTAACCAAATCCGTTTGCCGCCAATTTAACAAATCATACGAAAGCGAAGCATATCCGGCAGAAGCGCTCTTTAAAGCGTCGTGCATATCAACTACCACTTCGCGTAGTGGCATCTCGGCTGTAATTAGCACACGATCGGCAGACATGTATTCCGTATTGCGATGGATTCCGGCATGCGCGGAAATAAGCGTGAGAATCGCGCCAATATCCACAGATCTCGAAACAATTTCCACCAAAACCCACTGCTCTTCCGTTGATTCAATGGCCGAAGGATCGGGAAATTCCGTAGGAGTACGAATAACAACCGCTTCTCCTGTCCGCAACTTTACTCGATAGGCAACACTGGGCACAGTAACAGTTACTTCAATCTTGTATTCCCTTTTCAATCTTTCCTGCACGATACTTAAATGCAGTAGGCCCAAAAAGCCACAACGAAAGCCCTGCCCTAAAGCAGTGGAAGATTCTTGCTCGTATTGTAATGAAGAATCATTCAGACGATATTTCGACAACGCTTCTTTTAGAAAACGAAAATCTTCGCCCGAGTGCGGATAAATACCCGCGAATACTCTGGGTTGAGGAACCGTATAACCGGGCAAAACAAATTCATCTTTTTGATCCCGATCTTTAAATTTAATAATCGTATCGCCGACACGCGCCTGCGCTACCTCGCGCAAACCGGTTGCCACATAACCAATTTCACCGGCCGTTAATTCATTTTTAGATAATTCTTTCGGATGTAAAACTCCGATATCCAAAGATTCTCCACGCACATTTTCTCCGGCAAATAATAGCTCTTCATTCTTTTTCAACACGCCATCAACAACGCGAATATAAGTTACCACTCCTTTGTACGCGTCAAAAAAAGAATCAAAAACAAGCGCGCGAAAAGGATTGTTTACTTTCCCAGAAGGAGGCGGCACACGTTTAACAATTGCTTCTAAAAGTTCAGGAACACCAACTCCTGTTTTCGCGGAAACCAACAACACTTCATTTTCAGGAATACCGGTCAACTTAGCGATATCGCGTTTGGTACCTTCGACATCGGCCGCCGGAAGATCAATTTTATTTACCACGGGAATAATAATAAGTCCGGCCTCCAGCGCAAAAGTTAAGTTGGCCATTGTTTGCGCCTGAATACCTTGCGTCGCGTCCACCAGAAGAACCGCTCCTTCTACGGCAGCCAAACTGCGAGAAACTTCGTACGAAAAATCTACGTGGCCGGGCGTATCAATAAGATTGAGAATGTATGGCAATTCTTGTTTATCATTTTTATATTCCATTCTAACCGGCGTGAGTTTGATAGTAATTCCCCGCTCACGCTCCAAGTCCATGCCGTCCAACATTTGATCCTGCATATCTCTTTTTTCCACCGCCCCTGTTTTTTCAATCAAACGATCGGCCAGAGTGGACTTTCCGTGGTCGATGTGCGCGATAATGCAAAAGTTGCGAATTTGATCGGTTGTCATGTCTCTTATACTTTTAGGCCAAAGTGCGCTATTCGTCTATGGCTACTCTGCATGCGCTTCCTGCTTTTTCCAGAAAAACAATTTCGAAACAATTCCGCCAAAAAGAACATCAAATTCTTCTAATTTAAGAAAACGCGCGGCAGCAATAAATACTATCGCACCACCAGCAGTTGATCCGGCCAGTTTTATGAATACTCCCCAGAATGTTTGCATATCAACCATGTTGCCAAGCGGCAATTTCAGAACTTGAATACACGCTCCCGATAAAATCGTCGCCAAGCTGATTCGCAAAAGACCGGACAAAAATTCTTTATCATGTAATCCACCCAGCCGAGAGTGTAGTGCGGTAATCAAAATAAGAAAATTAACTACAGAGGCCGAAGAAAATGCCCAGGCCAAACCCACTGCTCCAAAATGTCTGCCAAGAAAATATGCGCCAATAATATTTACCAATATTGTGGTAATGCTGGCTATCATGGGAGTTTTTGTATCGTGCATTGCAAAGAAGGCGCGTGCTAAAAGCGGCACCAAACTTTGTGCAAAAACAGATAAAACCAAAATACTTAATACGCTAAAAGTTAATTTTGTGTCGCTCCAATCGAATCTTCCTGTTCCCAACACCACGCGCACAATTTCCGCGCGCAAAAGAAGCATCGCCACAGACAACGGCATTGCTAAAAATAAAACCAGACGAATTGTGCGCACCAAAGTCCTTGAGAAAACTTCTGACGCATTTTCCGCTGCCGCCCGAGATAGCTGCGGAAATGCCGCGACGGCAAAAGATATTCCCACCAATCCAATCGGCACGTTCTGTAAATTATCAGCGAAAGTATATGCCGCAATACTGCCAACAATTAAAGTGGAACCAATAAAATTAACCACTAAGTCATTTACTTGTCCTGCCATCAGGCCAATCAAGCGTGGCACCATTAACCGTCCGATATACCTCAATCCTTCTTCTTGTAAACGCAAAGAAGGCCGAAAATGAAAACCTATTTTTATGGTACTGGGCAACTGCACCAAGAAATGCATGACCGCGCCCAAAATAACTCCCCAAGCTACTCCGATTATTCCCATGGAAGGAACAAAAAATATTACACCCAAAATTATTCCTAAATTGTAGAGTACCGGCGCAACCGCATAAGCAAAAAAGCGGTTGAAGCTGGTTAGTATCGTTCCCAAAATACTGCTAGCACCAAGCAAAATGGGCTGAAGAAGCATGATTCTACTCAGATCGATCATCAAACTTCTTCTATGCTCATCAAAGCCGGGAGCGATCAATGGAACAATTTTGGGAGTAAAAATATATAAAATCACAGCACACAGCGTCAACAAAAATACCGTGATAAAAAACAGACTCTCCGCGACAGCAAACGCTTGCTTCTTTCCTTCTTCCCCCTTAGAAAGATACGAAGAAAAAACCGGCAAAAACGCGGCCGTTAAAGTCCCCAACACAAGCAGGTTAAAAATTAAATCGGGAATACGATAGGCGGCAAAATACGCGTCTAATTCCGGACCAGCACCAAAATGAGAAGCAAAAAGACGATCGCGAAAAAGACCAAGCAGACGACTTAACAAAGAAGATACGGCAACCAAAGCCGCAGCAGAAACAAGAGTACTGTTCCGTTTTTTATCTAATATCATGCTCATTCCTTATCAATAACAACGCCCCATACCATATCGCTCTTAAGTATCCCTGTAAAGGTCGCTTTGCGGGTTCCATCATAGGTTATCCCATCCTCAGGTCCACCCCATGTTAATCGAAAACCCTCAGGAACACGAACTGTTGCCTCTAATTTTATCGGCTGGTGCCCCGGCTGTTTCTGGATTAGTTGACTATAACTCGCGGGAGTCTTAAATTCTTTCGTCGCCACCATAGGTAACCGATAGCGATACAAAGTTACAGTTGTTTCTCCGGGAGGAGTAACGATCCAATTGCCAAAAGATGTCTTATTCGATTCTCGTGAAACAACTGTTCCGTTTGGGTTATTAATGGAATTCTTTTCTAGTTCCACAATGTCTTGATCTTGCGTATACGTTTTATAATCAGCGGTATTTTTGAACGGCGTTGGAACATCCGCACTTTTTGTAAAACCGCTGGCTTCCAAAAGAGTGCTTCCTTCCGGCACCAATGTTCTTTCAAAAATCACATTTGGTTTGGAGTACCAATCTTCATCTTGATCCCAACCCTTTCGTCCTTCTTTTGATCCACTGTGATGACGCGTGGTAATTAAAGTGGCAACAGCTTGGCCATTGGTATCGTACGAAACATCGTATTTTACAGACTGCTCAATCAATTCATCTGTTTTGTGACCGCCGACATTCGCCTCAACGCGCATCAAATAATCGCCATCCGTATTTTCTATTGCACCTCCCCAATTTAATCCTTCCACTTTTTTCTGCGCGTCTTCATTTCGCAGCCACACCAAAATTTGTTTTTGTTTCAAACTATCACTAAACGCGCCAAGCAATTCACCCCAACGGTCATTGGGAAGTTTATTAATACGATTCAAAACTTCCGGCATTAAATCGCCCAAAAATTCCTTTGGCTTATTTTCCTTTTTATCATAATCAAAAGTCACCAAACGTTGAGTTTCATCAACTACATTATCGGCGTTCACTGTTACATCATAAGCGGGCATATCAATCGGCCCGGTAACTCTTAGCAGTTGCTCCAATACTGTGGGTGTAATAGCAACAACACCATCAACCGTGGGGCCACCACTGCGCTCAAACAACGAGGCCACTTTTTTGGCATTCATACGAAAATCAGCGAACCAATTCGCGTCGCGCGTAAACCAGCGATCGGTAATTTTTTGAAGTGGAGCAGGAGGAACAATAAAATCAAGCAGTTGCCCGTCCGGATTATAAATTGTATCCACTTTTACTTTTTTAACCACACCCTTCGTAACATCAGCCAATGCGAAACTGCCGATAAATCCTCCTCCGGGCCTTAATTCGCGATTATTTTCAAATACAAAAAGGAATTGACGATCTTGTCTCGCCCCAAGAAGCTCAAGCAATACTTCATGAGAATCCAAATAGCCGGCAACAAGTTCATTTAAAGCACGCACTCCCGTTTGCAACTGATCAACATCGCCACGCAAATTACTTGGCAAAGAATCTGGGGAAATATCTTTTATTTCTCCATTTATATCACTAAGCTCGTTCGAAAGTTTTTTTACAATCGGCAGACTGTCGGATAAAACGCCAGTCAAATCCGTTGCCGATTCTTTCATATGAAAAATCGAAACTAATCGAGCAGCATCGTTACCTAGCGTCGAAAGTTTTTCTCCCGCCGAAAGCAAACTTTCTCCCGCGCTTAATCTTTCTTTTGGATCAAGTTTCGCCAAAATCCTAAACGAAGCCGAAGTGGATTTTTCCAACTGATCTTGCGCTGTGGCAAAAAGTACCGATGCTTCATCGAGCTGTTTTTTTCCCGCTTCCACATCCGACCCCGCAATAGATTTCAATCCTGCCGCCAGTTGTGTTGCTCCCGCGCCGGCTGATTTTTCCAATATTTTTGCCAAATGCGGTGCCGCACTAACTGAAGCAACCAAACCAACCACCATGCCCGCCAACATAACAGCAAAAGCCACTCTCCCCGCCTCAAGAAAACTCCTTTTGTCTATAACAGCTTCTTCTTTTTTTATTATTCGCTTCGGCTTTTCTTTTACTTGATCGGGAGAAACTTTTTTAATCGCCGCAACGGTTTTTTTCTCAGTTTTTTTTTGCGGTTTTGCTTTTGCCTTAGCGCGAAAAGAACTCCATGCTACCGGTGGTGCCACAAATGGAACATATCCTTCGGCTGTATCTCTCTGCATTATCGTCCGCAAAAGTTCTTCGCCACTGTCACCTGTTTTTTTCTCCGTCTTCCAATCAACTTTACGTCGTGACGTCGTCGCGTCTTTGCGAGGAGGATACACCGACGAAGCAATCTCCGCAGCTTTCTCCCTTGATACGGGGAGACCAAGAGGGGTTTCGTCGTCGCGGTCGTAGGGGCGGGCCTCTGCGCCCGCCCGCGCGTCTTTGCGAGGTTGCAGAGCAACCGACGCAATCTCCAAAGCATCCTTCTCTTTCTTTATATCCTTTCGTTCAATATTTCTTCCTGCCATTTTCATCCGACCATGAACCGTCTCCGAGGATGTCCTGGAGATACTGCGCAGCCGCTCAGCCATATTCAACCGTTTCTCATTTCGATAATTTTCCGCCCGATCAGATAGTTCTTTTTCTCTTTTTTCTTCATCCCCAAAAAGCTGATCAAATTCCGTTTTCAACATTTCCGAATCTACCGCTTCAGGAATATCCGCTACTTTTGGCAAATGAAATGTAAGTCCGCCTTCTTCTAGCGGTTCAAGAACGATAGAACTAATCGGCTTTATCTCTTCTTCAATTTTTTCCTCTTTTATTTCTTCCGCACTCTCTTGAGAAATTTCCAGCACGCCAACTTTTTTGACGCTTCTGGCAATATTTAAATGAGTGATTTTCGGCAGACGAATAATCGCAGGTGCTTCACCAATAACATCGCCAATAAATATATCCGCCACCTTCGGTCCACGAGTAACTTCCGGCTTTTTTAGTGTATTTTTTGTTTTTTTATTCTTCCTCACCATTTGGGTTATTGTAACACAAACCGAGAGCAAATTGCGCCACATTAGCATGTCATTCCTGCCACACCCGCCTGCAACGCTGTAGCACTGCGGACAGGAGCAGGAATCCGTCGCGTCTTTGCGAGCCATCGCCCATTTTAATGGGCGAGGCGCGGCAATCTCCAATAACAGAATTATTGCAAAACCCACCCCCGCCCTCCCTTATCAGGGAGGGAATCGCGTCGTTATCTCCCCTGATAAGGGGAGACGAAGAGGGGTTTCGTCGTTGATATCTCCTACTTCATCCCTGCTTTTTCCAATCTTTGTTTTAGCGCTGTCAGTACATTAACCGTTTGTTGGTTTAACTTTCCAGTCGCAATCAACTTATCAACTTTATTCGCAAAATCTCGATAATCCAATTTCGTTTTTTCTAGCAGAATCCCTCCCCTGATAAGGGGAGGCGTGGAGGGGTTAGTTTCATACATCCTCGCTCGCGCCAGCATATCATTCAGCGGCCCCATCAATGTTTGGTAAACAACTTTTGTAATCTTTGGATCATTCGCTTTTTTGTTTTGCAAAAGCACTGCCAATTTATTTTGTACAGAAATTATCGTATCGCTCAATTTTGTTCGCACCGTCGCCACCCCAAGCACGTTTCCAACTTTTTTATTCGATTTTTCCGACGCAGTGTTTGGCCCGACCAAGATTTCTTTTTTATTTTCTGTTCCGGAAGTATCAGAAGTGGTTTCGTCATCCTCGTGCGGAAGCACAACACCCTCCATTTCCGACACTGTCGCTTCAAGAGTTTTTTCTTCTTGCTCTACGATTGTCCCTTCATTGCTATCTTCAAAATTTCCGTTCTCGTTCACAAATGTAGAATCAACATAATAGTCACCGGCTGAATTTCCTTTCAATTTCAAAGTATATTTCCCCGCTTTTGGATTTCTAATCACCACCAAAATAATATCCGTGTCATCATCTGGATCATCATCAAAATACACATCATCGCCATTTTTTTCCTCTCCACGCGACAATATTTTTCCATCCGGATCAACTACTTCAAAATCCACATTCGGCGAAACTGTAAACGAAAGCATCGAATCGGGTTCAACATAAAGTTCAGTATCTTCTTGTGCATAAGCAGTCATATGCGAAAATAATCCGGCAAAAAACCGTTGAAACAAATTATTTTTTGATTGATACGGAGGATTTAAAAACCAAGAAATGTAACTTCGTGCATTATCGGGAATTTTGGTATGCGACGTTCCGTCGAGCGTATCATTCGCAATATCAGAGATAGCCGAGCTGGCCAGTAGAACCGTCTCGTCCCCCTGACCGGAATTTGCTGAAGGAGGATCGGGGTTAGGATGGCCATCGCGCCAGCGACTGCTAGTTTCGTCGTTCGAAGACTTTTCTCCTAAAGATATCTCAGCCATTGTTTTTCCTGTGTGGCCGGAATATGTTTTTACATCGTCTAATCGACTTTTCATTATTTCCCCAGCGTTATTATTCAAATCGATCAGAAAATCATTTTTGTCCGCCATATCCGAAAGTTCCATCAGTTCGCCATCTTTTTTCACAAATGGCGTAGTCGGTAACAAATCTTTTATAACGGGAAAAAATCGCGAATCGTTGAAGGACGATTGAGGTCTTGTTTGTTTCTAGTTTTTTTCAGCTGCCATTCGATCGAACTTATATATAATTTAAGTGGAGGTGTCCAACCTTGTGGGTATAAACCGCCCTCCCAAACAACATACGATTCGGAAGCTCCATAGTTTGGTGTTCCCATCATTACGAGTTTATTTACATCCCGTCCATAATTGTCACTTTGAATGTATGCGCGTGAAAGTAATCCACCCATACTGTGTGCCACAAGATCGACATGATCCTGACCGCTTTTTTGTTTCGCTTCTTCTATTTTTGGTTTTAGATATTTCTCCCAATTTTCCGATACCGGTTTGCGCCAATCGTAATATGCAATAAAAAGGGTTTTACCCTCTTTGTAACCTTTGTTCTCAAATTCTTTGATTAACGCTTTGTATACATTCCCAAATGGCACAAAACCCCATTTATTATCCTCTTTATCCTGATACATAAGTTTCTTATCAAAAGAAGCCAACATGCCTGGGACAATTACTACGGGATAACCATCATATTCAGCATTAGCTACAAATGCTGGAGCTAGAAAAACAAATAGCGATAAAACAATTCCAAAATAATTCTTAGAGCTGGCCACCATAAGTTCCGCGAACTGCAAAACCGCCAATTATTTCCATAATCCACCACGGTAAATTGCAACCTAACCAAATCAGCAAAATACTAACAATCATTGTAAAAACAATTTTCTTTTTGGTTATTACCCCACCTCTCTTTTTGTGCCATATGAACCAAATCCACGGAACAATCGCTAATATAATCGGAAGAACTATCGTTGAGTATCCCCAAATACTAACAAAAAACGCAATCCATTTATCTCCATTGCTCTGATATTGAGACGGATTCTCTCCCAACAATTTTAACAACATATCCACAAACATATTATTATTTTATCACTCTAAAATAATAATACAAAACTATTTTATTTTTTTTCTACCTCACTCACCGCTTCCCGATAATTGCAATAATCGCACTCTTTGCTCGGTTCTGGTATTTTTCCATCGAGACATTTTTTAATCTCTACAAGTTTTCCTTCAATCCAAGAGTCATTGCCGGCATATGGTAACAAATCAATATCAAACTCCAATTTTCCATCAAACGCCTCTCTGTCTGTTTTTCCGTTGCAATATACAAAATATCCGGTATCCGAGACTTTTAAACCCTTTCTACGCAGCAGCCATTGATATATTTCCATCTGCCTTTTGTATCCATCCTGCCACTCAGCATCAAGCGTCACCTTAGAGGTTTTGCTTGTGGATTTATAGTCCACAACAATAATTTCGCCGTTTTTATCTTGCCATAAATCGTCGACGGCACCAGTAACAATAAAATTTGTTGGTTCGTGCAAATATTGAATTCCTTTAAAGTTTTCTCGCCATTCATTCATCATTTCGTGAGCAAACGGCACAGCATCAAGTCCATACGCTTTCATAAGCGGGTGTGCTTTTTGTTTTGCCCTGTGTAAATCAAATTCTTTTTTAAGCAGAGTATCTACAGCCGTGTTTAGATTAAAAGGATATCCAGGCGGTTCTCCGATACCAAGTCGCCTATCCAAATAAAAACATTTTGGACAAGCCATAAAGTTTTCAATCTTAGATCGAGAAAGCTTAAATGACTCCGCACTTTGCGGATCGTAGATATTTTTCGTTCGGTTTGGTTTATAGTATTCAGACATGATCACTATTTTAGATAGTTCTTAACCTTTAATACTTTTAAATCTGAGCTTAATTTTTCTATTTGTTTTTGCTGATCAAGTATACTCTCGTGGTAATCCCTATAAACATCATTGTACTTTAAATATAAATCCTTATCCGATTTATTATTTAAAATTTCTCCCCAGTATAAGGTAATTGTGGTAACTATAAACGTAATAGATACGGCTACAACCACACCCACCATAAAGCTATTTACTTTATGCAACTCTCCTTGATAACTTACAATCCTTCTCTTAAGGTCTACACTTTCTTTTTCAAGGTCATCTATATGCTCTTTTGCATCGTAAACACCAGACTGTGCAGAAAAAGACGAGGATGCTGAAGCAACAAATCCTTCAGTTGTATTTTGTCCTTCACCTGCCGTTGTACCATCATTTTTCATAATATGCCGCTAGGAAGACTTTTTTAAAAACAAGGACGTACTTCCAAGTAACATATTGTCTAGTTTAATTTCGAAAACGTACTCTCCCTCTTCTAAAAATTTAAAATTTGCAAAATTTTGTATTGATCTAAAAGATTTTCCAGTAAAGGGTATTTTAATTTCCACTAAGCCGCTCCCATTTTTGGAAAATGCTAAGGTGGCCTCATGACCACCTTCGTTCTGGCAGACAAGACCAAACACCACAGAGAACTTCGGGAACATCGTTGGAAAACCAATTGTATTTATAACATCAAAAATGTTAATTAAACTAAGATTTTTAGATATATCTGCTAAAATAGCGTTCTCGCAAACAACTAGAAAATTTAATTTATTTTCCATATTATTTTAATTCCACTCCTGTTTAATAATTCTCCAGCCCACCTGCTCTTGTGGTATGTTTATCGGGCCCTGTGGGGTTTGATGTACCATACTCACTTGTTGGCGACGAAAGTCCAAAACTAAACTAAAATAATTTGTTTGTGCTAGACTCTCAATAAAAGCAATTTTATATTCTTTTTTACCATGATCTCCACTAAGCTCAATTTCATTTTCTGGGCTCCACAGTTTATCATCTTGCATTTCTTTATTATAAGAGTCGAAAAGTTTAGTCAATAAACCATCAACACTTGCGTCTGAATAAGAAATATTTTTCAAACCCAACTCTTCCTTTGCTTCTTTCCTACCAATAAAATATTGGTGTGAGTATAATTTTTCTGTGAAATACCCAACAATCTTATTAATCTCCTCTTCAAGCATTGCTTCTTTGTGACTTTTTAACAATCGCCGAGCTAGGATTCTGATTAATGTGTGTGTTCGATTTACGTTACCTAATGCTAGTGGATGGATCTGCGGATTAGCATCAACAAATTTTAAAAAAATATCCGCAAGTTGGACTTCATTTTTAATACCAAATTTTTCTCGAGCCAAATCAAAATAAGCTATTACATCTTCCACTGAAATAGGAAGCCGATTTTGTGAATTAAGGGGGTCAACTGGATTAAACACGTTCGCCGTGGAGGGATCTATAGGAGAAAGTTCAGAAATATCACTCATAACAATTTCATCGGCACCTAACGCTACCATTGTGGCGGCGCTATGCGCTTTGTATGGAATCAGCACAGAAAAAGTCTCACAATACTCACGAATCATGGAGACTACTCTCCATGGAACCATCGTGTTCCCGCCAGTACTGAACAAAAACAAGTCAATCTTTTGTGTTTTACCAATTTTCCTCAAATGCTGACTCATGAGGGGTACCACATCCATTCCAATCACCGCATTGGCCGGACGCCCTGGGCGATTGCTTGTTAGATACGAAATAAGTTTAGAGCTCCTTAGATGTTCTATTTCTTGAATAATTTGATTACGTTCCATAGACCAAATGTATGCCGCTTACACAAAAAAATCAAAGGGGCCAAATTTTTGTCAGAAAATTAAACTACAAAAAAACACACGTACAATGCAGCCCTATCATATGATTTCATAAAATAACTACTTTACTTTACGGTGGTTGCTCCTCGTGTTTAAATAAACTCCATGGACCATAGCGGGAAAAACCGAAAAGCAAGAATAAAAACCCGATCTAGAGTTGCCAATGATAAAACAAGCAAATCCACGAAAACGCTTAATTTCCCAGGAGACTTTGTTAACAAAATTATTTGTGGCGACGCTGTTGAAGTGCTAAAAGAAATCCCTTCAAACTCCATTGACTTGGTTGTAACATCCCCTCCATATGATGACATAAGAACGTATAACGGTTTTTCACTGGATTTGCCGGTTGTAGGAAAAGAACTCAACCGCGTACTTAAGAATGGAGGAATCACTGCAATGGTTATCCAGGACGCCACCCGCAATTTTGGAAAAACGCTTACATCATTTAGAACCATCATTGACTGGTGCGACAATGCCGGGTTTAAACTTTTTGAAACTGTAATTTATAGAAAATATGGGACAGAGGGAGCATGGTGGACAAAGCGGTTTCGTGTTGATCACGAATATATGCCAATTTTTCTTAAAGGTGAACGCCCCGCTTATTTTAACAAAGAGTCATTAAAGGTTCCTTCGAAACATGGAGGAAAAACAATGACCGGCAGCGGAAACCGTCGAACAGACGGGACAACCACGAAAACAATTACTCGAGAGATAAATAAAATGAAATGTCGGGGCACAATATGGGATTATTTAAATGCTGGAGATAAAAGCCCATTAAAAAGAAAACATCCGGCAACCTTCCCGGATAAAATTCCGATGGATTTTATACAATGTTTCTGTCCACCAAAAGGAGTCGTCCTTGATCCTTTTATTGGTTGCGGATCAACTGCTGTTGCGGCAAAAAAACTGGGCCGAAATTATATTGGCATAGATATTTCAAAAGAATATTGCGACTTATCTGAAGAGAGAATAAAGACGATTAGTGAAAATCTGTTTGACACACTAACATAATTTGTCAGGCGTCTCTATCGTAAACTCGATATTTGTTCCGCTAGTCATTGCCATTGATAATGGGTTTTTATCCATAAAAGAAATATATGTCTGATTACTTAATGAAATTTTTGAAAAATCATCTTTACTAAATTTCAATAAACGAAAATTATCCCAACACCACCTCTCTGCTTGATATGACCAACCAACATATTTCGCCATAGAAGCGATAAATTCTTCTGTTCTAATTTTTTCTTTATGGTGAATATCAAACGTAGAATTATTTTTTACTAAGTTGATTGGCGTACCACTGGAATTACTGATTTTTAATTTGTCACCCGTACGTTTATTTCTACCGCCCTCGACATACTCACCGCTACCATTAAAATATCCCGAAGCGTTAAAACCATCCCTCATCCTTAAAAAGTCGTTTAGCCCTAGCATTATCTCATAAAAACTGTAGTGACTTGTGCAGAATAAGGAATTTAGAATCTGATTATTTTTATCAATTCCCAAATAACTAATCCATTCGATGCAATTCTCAGTATAACCGAATAGATTATTCCAAACTCCATCCGTAAATAATAATGGCCAAATAGCGTCATTGGGAAGTTTATTAATCAATTTTGCTTCCTGAAAAATGCCAAGCAGCAAATGGATTGTGCCGAAAGGATACTTCTTTTGAAAATCATTTCTTCCATCAAAATTTCTCAAAATGTTCGGCTGAATACAGTTTGAATAGTTTGTATTTTCATGCACAATTCGTTTGTTATAAGTCACCATATGATGACCAATGCTTTTAATTTTTGTTCTGTTAATATCTACATCTAAAAAAATACAATCCTCTGCATTAATTCCATTTTTTATTAAAGTTATTTTCCCATCGTAAAAACCAACAATTTCACCTTCGAGATAATTCGTCACCAAAAGACCGCAAAGAAAACCATCACTATCCGGACTAAGAATATATTTTTGTCTTTTCTCAATAATCCACGGATGTTCGCTAATAACCCACTTGTAACTAATTTGATCGTCAGCCATATCTATTTTATAAAAAAGCTCAAATCCTTTTTATAGATTTTGGCAAATTCTTTTAGTTGCAACACATCGAACCGTCTTTGTCCAGATTCAATTTTAGAAATATAAGACTGTGTTTTGCCTAACTTTTTTGCAACTTCAATTTGCCCCAATCCAACATCAATCCGCGCTCTTTTCAAGCGTTCAACAATCAAATTATGATCTTTAGTATATATTGCTCTGGGCATTTGTATTTTTATGTTAATATTCCATTATGCTATATTCCAAATTGCCATATTATCCTCAAATTATTTTAAGCTCCCTTTTTATATTTTTTATAAAAATATATATACTGTAGTGTTCACTAGTTTATTCTCCAAAAAAATTATCTTATTGCTCAACCATCCAACTCATCGACAATATTAAAATGGGCGATGGCTCGCAAAGACGCGACTACGGATTCCTGCTTTTGCAGGAATGACGAATAAAGATATTCTATTTCCGTAAGCTCAACCTTCGCTTAACTTCTTCGACTACATCTTTCGTTGTCTGTTCGTTTGCGTTGGTTGTATCGACTTGATAAAAATCACCAACCATTAATGGCGCGTATGTATCTAATGGCTCCGAATCTGATTCGGATAAATAGTTTACCGTATCCACATGGCCTTTGTGTCTGTTCCCGGATTTATTTCTTTCTTCAAAACGAGCTCGTCTTATTTCTTTCTCTGTGAAACAATAAATTTCCAAAACTCCTGGATGATGTTTTTCAATAACTTTTTTCCATTCCGGCTCGGCAAGATCTTTGTGAAAATCACTTTCAACAATCAAAGATTTTCCCGAAGATAAAAGTTGGTCGGCAACATTGTAGAGAAAGACACTCGAGATAGCTCCCAATTTTCTCGACCATTCTCGATCACCAATACCAAGATTATCAAACAAAAATTCTTTTACTTTGTCTTTAGTTAAGAAAGGAATATTGAATTTTTCTGCCAGCGCTTTTCCTATGGTTGTTTTGCCAGTCGCAGGAAGTCCGTTGATAATTACTAATACTGGTTGCATTTTTACATTATAACAAAACTAACTGTAATATAGAATTTTTTTGATCATTGGAGATTGCTTCGCTTCGCTCGCAAAGACGCGTCCACACTAAGATTCCCGCCTTCGCGGGAATGGGAGAATTTTTGTAGCTCGTTCGCTAGTGGAGATTGCTTCACCCTGCACGCGCAGGGCTCGCAAAGACGACTACTGCGGGCGGGCACAGAGACCCGCCGCTACGCACGACTAAACCCCTCCACTCCTCCCCTTATCAGGGGAGGGACTCTCTAGAATCTTAAATATTTTTCCCAACGATTATAAAGTTCTCTTGTGGCTCGTAGATCCCCGATGTTGTATTTGGCGATTTCTAAAAACTTTTTTTCTTTGAAGAGCCGACCGACATCGTCACCTGTTACACCGTCTTCTTTTGGACTTTTGATGCCGAACGCTCGGCAATACAAATGCAAACTGCCTTTGCGCTGAGTTGAACCATAAAACGAAAATTGATCAAACAAATCAACATGCTTGGCATCGTATTTTTGACTGTTCAAATATCTGTTGGACATTAAATCTTTGCTCGGACGAATACCGTGAATGGCCGAACGAATCATTAAAAACGGCACATCAAAACCGCGACCGTTGAAACTCACAAATTCCGTGTATTTCCCCACTACATTCCAGAAATTTTCCAGCATTTCTTTTTCAGGCATGGCTTTTAGCTTTACACCTGCCTCTTCGCTTTCTACTATTTCTTTGTCAGGAGATTGAAAATATACCGCGCCTTTGTCTTTTTCCGCATCTAATACGCCAATGGCGACGATTTCACCCGTGAGCGGAGAGAAGCCCATACCGTCTTTTAGGTTAGCTAAAGCGGATTCGTAGTCCGTGTCGTTTTTTGATTCTTTTTTAATCCAACGCGTGAGGACTTCCTGCGTGCCTTCGTCGATTGTGTTAAAATCTTCGCCGATTGTTTCTATATCGAATATGAGTTTGGACATGCCCTATTGATAACAGAAAACGGGGGAAGATGAAACATTAAACCCCTCCACTCCTCCCCTTATCAGGGGAGGTACGCGGCGACGGGGATTTTAGCGGACACTGTATTGTATACACTGAGCGTTTCGCGGGCGCATTTTTTCCAATTGAAATTTTTTGCTTGAGCTAATCCCAGACCAACCATTTTTTCTTTCAAGCCCTCTTCTAATAATATTTTATTAATCGATTCCGCGATGTCCTCAATGCTGTATGGATCAAAATAAACTGCCGCTTCCCCTAAAATTTCAGGAATACTGGATGTTCTGGATGCAGCCACCGGCGTACCACAAGCCATCGCCTCTAACGGCGGTAATCCAAATCCTTCATAAAGACTGGGGAAAACCAACATCTGTGCCCTGCGGTAAAGCGTTGGCAACATTTCATCACTCACTCGGCCCGGCAAAACAACATCGTCTTGCAAATTAAGTTCTTTTACCAACTGCCCCACGTTTACATGGTGCGACAAGCCCTCGCCCGTAATTACCAGCTTGCCTGCATATCCTTCGGCTTTCACTTTTCTAAAAGCCAAAAGCAGACGGGGCAAATTTTTGTGCGTCATCCAAACTCCAACAAACAAAATATATGGCGCAATGATGCCGATTTTTGCCAACTTTTCTTTTTCCGTTAACTCATCTCCTTCTTGTTTGAAAACAGATTCATCCACACCCTCATAGGCGACAGATGTTTTTTCCGCGACTTGCGGAAAATAATGAACCAAGTCGCTACGCGTGTGTTCCGAGACTGTAATTATTTTGGAAGAATGCAAAACGGCGGAACGAAAAACTTCTTCATAAGCCCATTGGTGAAATTGACCATTGTTTTTTTGCGCGGGAAAAAAGAAACGCGTTAAATCGTGGATTGTTACAACAAAAGGACGGCGATAGAAAATTGGCGCGTTGAAATGCAGAAAATGCATCAGATCTAACCTTTCCTGCAGAATAGCCGCCAAAAAAACTGTTTGCTCCCTTAATGAATAGTACGAAGAAGTGACCGGCACAAAACGCGTACGTGGAAGGTTGCTCAATTCGCCCGCAAAAGCATTAGAAGCAAAAACAACATAATCATTTTCATTGCCATCCGTTGTGATATTTCTAAGCAAATTACGGGAATACCTGCCAAGTCCAGCCCAGCCCAAAGCCCTCGCGTCAATTCCTATCCTCATTCGTTAATCATAGCACTGGATTTGAGCGCTCCCAATGTTTCAGCTCCGGCTCTTGCCCAATCATACTTCTCGCGAATTTCGCTGATTGATGTTTCCGCAACAGGCACCGGATTGCGCAGTTTTTGTACAATCGCCCAGCCCAATTCATCCGGATCATACGGATTTACCAGTGTCGCCCATCGCCCAACTATTTCGGGAATCGCAGAGTTGTATGAAGTAATCACGGGCGTACCGCACAAAATGGCTTCGAGAGGAGGAAAACCAAAACCCTCGTAAAAACTCGGGTAAACGAAAAGATCGGCCATGCTATAAAGCGCCGGCTTGTCTTCATCTGTCACATAGCCCGTGAAAATAATATCCTTGGCGAACGGATGTTGCTTGGCACGCGCGTAAAAGTCGCTGCCCACCCATCCGCGCACGCCGGCAATCACCAATTTTTGTGTTACGCCTGCTTGGCGAGCGACGGTATACGACGATAACAGTCCGTCCAAATTTTTCCTCGGCTCGATAGTGCCCAAAAATAAAATATAACTTTCAGGCAAGCCGTATCTTTCTTTTGCGCGTTTCGCGGTTTCGCTGTCCACGTTAACACGTTTAATATTATCGCTTATGCCGGAATGAATCACTTGAATCTTTTTTTTATTGATGCCGTATAGTTCTTCAAGGTCGGCCGCGGTTGTACCGGATACCGCGATTATTTTTGTTGCCCTTTGCGCTATTCTTTTTGGCTCCATTACTCTGTGCCATAAACGTCTTTTGGCGGAAAAATAATTGGCGTGACGAACGAAAGATAAGTCATGAAAAGTTACGACGAGCGGAGTTTTTGCGGTACAAGGCGCAAGACGCACGCTAGGTACGAATAATACATCCACACCACCTAACATTTCGTCCAGTTTTGGCCAACGAAAAAGTTTGAGTGATGTGTTGAATATTTTGTTGGGATACGCGAATGTTTTTAGTTCAACATTCGGCGCGGCAAATTGTGGCAAAGCCATCGGCTTGCGCGAATTCGCAAACAAAACAAATGTATCTTCACTATCTTGTTTGAGCATCGCACGCAGAACATTTGTCGTGTATTCCTCCACGCCGGTACGACCGCCATCCATCAAACACCTGATATCAACACCGATTCTCATTGGTTAATAATACCTCAATAAACATTACAGCGAATAAGATTCCCGCCTTCGCGGGAATGGGAGGGCTTTTTGGTGTTTTCTGCACGGAACGACCCTTGTTGTTTTTTGCGGGTTTGAAAACGCGTAGTTCGCGTTTTCTCCTCGAGTCCCGAGGACGAGAAAAGCAAAAAATAATAAGGGTTGGGCCGTGCAATGCTATATTAATAACATCAGTTATTGGAGATTGCTTTATCGTTCAACCCCAGGCGAAGCCGCGGGGTCACCCGCTGTTGCGGGTTCGCAAAGACGACGCACACCCCACTCTTGTGTTCGTTTTAGGTTCGGTTTATACTTATGACATGCGTGTGGATAAGTCATTACAACCAAAGTTAACAAAGAAACAAGCGGAAGTGCTTGATTTTGTTAAAGAGTTTCTTTCAACACATTCCTATTCCCCCACTTTCCGAGAAATCGCCGAAGGTTTGGGCTTATCATCCCCTGCCACCGCCTTCGAACATATTCAATCTCTCAGCGCGAAGGGTTTTTTGCATACCGATGATGGCGAAGCAAGAAGCATGGAACTAACACCAAAAGTTGGTTGGTTTTCCAAGGCCTTTGAACTGCCATTGATCGGCATTATTGCTGCGGGAAAACCGATAGAGGCCATTGAACAAAATGAACGCATTGCCGTTCCCATGGAACTTTTGCCAAGCTTAAACTGTTTCGTTTTACAAGTACGCGGTGAATCAATGATTGAAGATGGTATTCACGATGGCGATTATGTTGTATGCGAAAGAAATTTCTATCCCAAGAACGGCGATACTGTCGTGGCACTTTTGGAAAATGAATACGCCACACTCAAGCGCTATTACCGCGAAGCCACGCGTATTCGTTTGCAACCGGCCAACAAAACAATGAAACCAATTTTCGCGAAAAATCCGGTGATCCAAGGGATTGTAAAAGCAGTACTGAGAAAGTATTGACAAAGCAAAAAACTTATATTAAACTAGACCTTCTGTTCTTTTCGTAGTGGTTGTAGTGGCATCAACAGGAAGGGAGTTTTCCGATGAAGTTTTTCTGCATCGATAGCGATGGAAGTCGGATCATGGCCGAAGAAACGACCATTCTGGTGGAAATGGCTCGCTTCATGTACCGAGAAAGAACGGAACGAGCAAGATCTAAAGTTCCAAACTTCTCCGGCATCCTGGAGACCCAGTTCAAGATGGTCTTCTTGGGCGATATCCAAGGGATCGAATTCTGCGGCGACTACGTCTATGACGGCCGCAAGAAGTGGGTCAAGTTTATCGTTCAGGAATGCGCGCTTCGAGAAAAAGTGCCAGACAATCTCGGCCTGGCCGGATTCATGGGAATGGTGGCAGAGAAAGGACCCAAGATTCCCCATCCTTCCCTCAACTAGCCCGATTCCAACACAACCAGCCCTTTTCGTCCTCAACTTGCGCCCACCAGTGCAAGTTTTTTGTTATAAAAAATATCTCGCGGTTGGCGAGATATTTTTTTCAGATACTTGGTTATTTTAACGCTTCTGCCATTGTGGGGCTTTGCGAGCACGCTTGAGTCCCGGCTTTTTGCGTTCTTTCTTGCGTGGATCGCGTGTCATCATTCCTGTGTCGCGTAATATTTTGCGCATTGATTCTTCATTTTTTACCAATGCTCTAGCAACACCCAATTTTACAGCACCGGCCTGTGAATGAGCTCCTCCGCCCAAAACTTTCACAGAAACATCGAACTGCCCCCATGTTCCGGTAATATCAAACGGATCGCGAGCCGCTTTTTGCATATCAATCGTTGGAAAATATTTGTCCCAAGGCAAATTGTTGACCAAGAATACTCCCGTACCACCTGGCACGATACGTACGCGGGCAATTGCTGTTTTTCGACGACCAATACCTTCAATATATCGGCGGGAAATGTCTTTCAATGTAATAGTAGGCATATTTTATTTAGATGATGGCTCAAACGGAGCTGACTCGTGCTTGTGTTCCGGTCCTGGATAAAGCTTCAGACGCGCCATGATTTTACCGCGCAAACGGTTGTGCGGAATCATGCCGTAAACAGCTTGCTCTATTACAGTGCGTGAATCTTTCGCCATAACTTCACTGAATTTCTTTTCTTTCATTCCTCCCGGAAACCAAGAGTGCCAGCGATAAAGTTTTTTCGTTTCTTTGTTGCCGGTAACACGAATTTTATCAGTGTTGATAACCACAACCACATCGCCGTCATCTTTGTACGGTACGTATGTTGGTTGATATTTTCCACGCAAACAGGTGGCAATTTCGGTAGCCAAACGACCCAAAATCTGACCGTCGGCATCAAAGAGACGCCACTTGCGATTTCCATTTTCAATTTTTTCTTCTAAATCTTTTTTCATAAAATTATTATACGAATTCAATTTGCACTAATGGCGTGGCATCCCCTGCTCTGCGAGTTGTTAATTTGGTAACACGCGTATAGCCACCTGGACGATCGACATATTTTTTAGCTCTGTCCAAAACTAATTGGGCGGCCTCAACGTTGCCCAAGTGCGCGATTACATAGCGACGAGCGGTTAATGTATCCGGTTTCGCCTTTGTAATCAATGGCTCCACGAATCTTCGTAGAAAACGAGCTTTCGCAGCGGTGGTTTGCATCTTTCCAACTTTGAAAAGAGAAATAGCCATCTTCCTTACCAAAGCTTTGCGTTCGGCAGGAGTACGAGAAAGGGTAATTTTGCTCTTACGGTGTCGCATCTTATTCCTCGCTCTTTTCTTCTCTTAAGGACAAATCCATCTCTTTGAGAGCTGTAGCGACTTCTTCCACTGCCTTCTCGCCCATGCCTTCATAATTCAACAATTGGGAAGGAGTTTTTTGTATTAATCCGGCCACTGTGCGAATTCCTTCTTTTTCTAAAATGTTCTGAATACGTGTGCTAACCGCGAAGCGCTGAATAGGAAGTGCTTTTCCTTCCGCCGGCTTTTCTTCTTCGCTTTTTTCGGCTTCGGAATTTTCGACAACAGGAGCCACAACCGCTACTGGAGTAGCAACTTCTTCAACATTCTCACGGACAACCGTTAAGCGTTCTTTCAAATCGGTTACAAGCTCTTTGAAGTGATCTTCCAAAATGGAAGCTGCTTGGCTCAAGGCCTCGCGAGGAGAAATTGTTCCGTCTGTGCGAATTGTCATGATCAATTTGTGGAATTCTGTTTCTTGGCCAACACGAACGTTTTCCACTCTGAAACTAACGCGTTCGACCGGTGTGTAGATAGCATCAACCGCAATTTCACCCAAATCACGCGTTTCACCTTCGCGTACTTCAACCGGAACATATCCACGACCATTTTTGACCATCACTCTCAAAACCAATTCAGATTTGGCATCAGTAAGATTGGCGATAACCATTTCTTTATTTTCAATCTCAACTTCGGCATTCTTTTCAAAGTCTTTCGCTTTTACAACCTTTTCACCTTTTACTTTCAAAGATAGTTCTACTGGTTGATCACTAAAAACCTTAAGACGCATTTGCTTTAGATTCAACAAAATTGATACGACATCTTCTTTAACGCCGTTGACAGTCGAAAATTCATGATCAACTCCGTCTATGCGAACAGAAGTAACAGCAGCACCGGGAAGAGATGAAAGAAGAATGCGACGCAAGGCATTGCCCAAAGTCGGACCGTAACCGGGAAAATAAGGACTTATTTCGAAGACGGCCTCATTGCCTTCTTCGCTAATAAGCTTGACTGAATTTGGGACGGGGATTTTTTCCATTGTTTTTAGTTAATAAATGAAAATAATAAATTAATTTAGCGTGAATAGAATTCAACAATGGCTTGGACATCAACTGGCATTTCATGTGGTTCGAGGCCGGGAGTACCGGTAACTTTTCCTTCGAACGAACTTACGCGCTCCAACCAAATCGGAAGAGTTTTGTTGGCAAGACGATCTTGGAGATCAGTGAAAACAACTTTTGATTTTTTGGTTTCTTTAATCTCAATTACATCGCCCTTTTTTACTTGGAAAGAAGGGATATCGGTAGGACGCTTGTTGACGCTAAACATTCCGTGACCAACCAACTGACGCGCGTGCGCGCGAGAAGATCCGTAGCCCAAACGATAAACCGCGTTATCCAAGCGACTTTCTAAATATTGAATCAACATTTCACCAGTAACACCCTTTTTGCGGATAGCTTCGTTGTAATACTTTTTCAATTGACGTTCGCGGATGCCATAAGTGGCGCGTAGTGCTTGCTTTTCACGTAACTGTTTTCCGAATTCAGAAACATTTCTGTTTCCTCCGCCACCTTGACCACCGGACTTTGATCTCGCAGGAGTACCGTGAACACCAGGGATATAAGCACGTCTTGCAAATGGGCACGACGGTGCCGCACATTTTTCGCCTTTAATGAAGAGCTTTTCTCCCGCTCTTCGGCATCTACCACAAACTGAATCAAATGCTTGCATAAGTATATATTTTAATTAAACTCTGCGCGGACGCGGAGGGCGCGTACCGTTGTGAGGAATCGGCGTAGTGTCTTTGATCGAAGTAACAACCAACCCGTGTACACCCAAAGCACGAATGGCTGATTCGCGCGCGCTGCCGATACCTTTAACAAAAACAATCGCTTCTTTCATTCCATAGGGCTCAAGTCGTAGCATTAAATCACGAATAATTTCTTGAGCAGCATATGGAGTCGCTTTCTTCGCACCGGCATAACCAATACGTCCCGCGCTGCTCCAAGCCAATACGTTTCCTTTGGCATCCGTAGCCGAAATCAAAGTGTTGTTGTAGGTAGACTGAATATAAATCCGTCCACTAAGCACACGTGTACGCTGTCGCTTACGTGTCTTTGCTGCCTTCTTTTCAGTTTTTTCCTTTTTTTCAGCCATGGAAATAATAAATGATTATGTCTTATCAGCCGCGGAACGTCTTCCTGATCCGGCAGTTTTCCTAATATTGCCACGCACAGTGCGGCTATTCGTCTTTGTACGCTGTCCTCTTACTGGTAAGCGCTTGATGTGCCTAATACCTCTGTAGCAAGCAATATCTTTCAAACGGCGGATATGAGTACCAATATCGCGACGCAAATCTCCTTCAACACGGTGATGATTCTCAATCTCTTCACGAATTTTGCCTGATTCAGTTTCTTTCAGTTCTTTTGTAAAAACCATTGGATCAATGCCGGTTTTTTTGAGAATCTCCTGACTTGTCTTTCGACCAATGCCGTAAACGTAAGTCAGCGCAATTTCAATGCGTTTGTTTTCTGGGACGACGATACCTGCAATACGTAATGCCATAATTAACCTTGCCTTTGCTTATGTTTAGGATTAGCTTTGCACACAACGAAAACTCTTCCGCGACGACGAACTAGTTTGCACTGAGCACAACGGGGTTTTACTGATGCTTGAACTTTCATAAAATAAATTAATCTTTTAAGCGTTGAACGATTCTGCCACGGTCCAAATCATAAGGACTCATCTCAACTACCACGCGGTCACCGGGTAACACGCGAATATAATGAACACGCATTTTCCCCGAGATGTGGGCTAGCACTTCGTGTCCACCTTCCAACTCAACGCGAAACATTGTATTCGGTAGATTCTCCTTGACCACTCCGGTCATTAACAACGCGTCTTTTGGACTCACAGAATAATTTTACGAATAATTAACATTTACAATAGCTTTTCCCCCAGAAAAACACTCTTCCACGCGTATTTATACAATACGTGCAGGAACCAAAAACCAGCGTGTAGTTGCCAAATTGCGGTCCCAAAGTCGTGTAAATCTGTAAAAAAACCTTGCAAGCATCATAAAACAGGGCGAAATTATTGTCAAATGTCTGGAAAAGAGAACAACGTATTGCATAACCCCTGCCCGCAGCTGCTACGCAGCAGCGTCGCAGGCGGGCAAACTTTGCGACCGGATTAACGTTTTAACTTCGCTTATACTTAAAGGGTCGGCACTGATGTGCTTTGCAAAGATGAATCGTGGTTTGTCGTCTATTTTATATCCAGTTTTATTTTTACGTTGTTTGTGAAGCCAGGAATACGTTTCACCCAAAAAGGACTTAATTTAATAGAAACATCTTTTACACCAGGCAAAGAATGCAAATAATCCAATGCGCCTTGAATTGTCCTTCCAGATAATCTTTGAGGCAGAGAATTCACCTCCAAATTAGCGTACACGATATTCTCTAGTGGATAATTTAAGAAAACAGCCATAGCGTCCCAATCTACTTTATTTATCACTAATAGAGAGAAATCCAACGGCTTTCCTATTACTTTATTTTCTCCTATGCGTGCTTTCACTGTTTGCCCCACAATTGCGATTAACTCGGTTTGTGAAAAAGCAAAATATTGCGCTTTTGCTTTTCCTCGCAAATGGAATTCACTGACTTGCGTATTAACTTTTTCCGCCGATTCAAGCATGTCGCTCGTCAATCTCATCAACCGATCATCTCTGACAATTTCTTTTCCTAAATTCTGTTCAATTTTTGTCCGCAAATTAGCTCCAATTTCTCCAGTGGCCTGTTTTTTTGCTTCGTCGATATCTTGTTGAGTTAGAGCTGCCACCTTTTTATCCGTGCCACCGGAAAATTGATCAAGAACAGTGGCAAACAAAATATCCTCATCAGTTTTGGTTAAAGCCATAAAAACTAACTTCCCACTCTTCAAATTACCTTCTTCGCCACCCTCGGTTGCCGAAACTTTTGCCACACCTGAGCTTTTGGGTGGGATGATCACTGGTTCGTCCATTGTAAAAATCATGCCGTTTTCCGCCTTCAATCGGCTCTTGCCTTTTATTTTCTGCTCCTCCTGCGTCTTGTTGATAATCGTCACCCTGCCAGAGGACTTTTCTCCCATCTGCACGGTTCCTTTTACAGGAAAAGCAACATCAATGTCTTCTTCCGCCTCCAATATTTTGGCGGGCAAAATTCCATTTTCAAAGTCCGCTTTCAGCGCAGTACCAGATGCCTTAACAGCAAGATCCATATTTACCGGCTCCACATCGGGAGTAATTTTTATTTCTGCCTTAGGAAGCAAAAAGAACACAGCGGCAGCCAAAAGCAACCCGGCAAAAAAAGAAAACGTAACAGCGATTTTTTTCCCGGACTCTCCCAATTTTGGCATTATTACCATCGCTTTTTTGGATGTTACGCCGGAACCAACTCCAGCTACCATCGCAACAGGAATTTTTTGGCTCTTTACCGCTACCGGTTTTTTCTCTGTTTTTTTCGTTTCCCCAACTTCGATAAAGGAGAATGCCAAATGTTTTTTAAATTCGGCCGCTGCCGCAACCAAAGTTCGCCTTAGTGATCCATCTTTACGCAAAAGATCGTTTTCAGTTATATCTAAAAGCAATTCATCACTATCCGTATCTCTGATTCTTTCCAAAATCGAATGCAACGTGTCTTCTTGCTTCACACGATATTCAAAGCGTTCTTTATCTTTTTTAGTATCATCCATATTTATTAAACAAAATATTAATCAAGATATCATTGATAAACCGATATTTATCGCCGAGGGAATTTTAACATCCGATGACTCCCGTGTGAATTTTTTCAAAGCCATTTTTAACGCAGCAAGATAACTCTGCGAATCATTCTCTCCCGACAACGTTGTTAACTTCACAGGCAGATGCGACCACCTTGATACCAACTGCGGACGACAATAAACCCGTGCAATCATACTGGCAAAAAGACCGGTAACCATTAGTTTTCGCGGCATCAGTTCATCCGGAATACCTTCCACACCAACAGTAAACATACCCGCCCACAAAGGAAGAAGCTGTCTTAATATGCGCAAAGTTATTTTGCAGGTGTCTTTGGATAATTTTTCACCAAAAACATTTTGCATCAAAACTTCCGCTTCTCCGGCAGAACATTCAAAATTATTTTGCAGATGATTCCGTGCCATATTTATACCAAGATTGAAAGATCGAAAATGCTCTAAAACATTATTTTTTCTTATGGCAAAAAAAGTGCCGTCATATTCTGTGTGCAAGATTGCTTCCGGTTCATCGCTATTTCCAACTTCCTGTGCCAAAACGATAGGCAAGATAAAATCTTGCGCACCATCCGGAGCGACAAAATCATTCTGAGCGGATTGCCAGCGAGGCATACAAGTTTGAAATAAAGTCGCACGAATTTCTTGCCCACTTTCATGCCATTTTTCAACCGAAACACCACGCGCGCCAATCTCATCTAATGTGCAACCAAAAAAATTAGCAGCTTCTTCGCGAGCCAAGTCGGCCGCTTCCCATTTTAGACGGTGCGTAACTTCACGTGAATCCAAAATTACCGGATGACCCTCTTCGTAACGCGGCACTGTCACAGAGAATGCTTTACCAAAAAGCAGCGGCGACTGTTTGGCAAAATAAACCTCTTCTCCTTCACACCAATTCAATTTTTCTTTCAGCAGCACCGGAAAATGTTGCAGATTATCCATTGAAAAAACTTGCGATCCCTGAATTTTAATCGCACGTTCTTCATGACTCCGGTAACCGCGAATGGCGTATATGGATTCTCCTTGGGCCGCAGCTACAACAATACTGCTATGTTTGTTATTGTTTTGTTTATTCCAAAAGGCCATAATTTTCCTTGATTATAGCACAAAGGGGTCTGGAAGAGAGAACCAATGGTTCCCTCTTCCATGCATCTCCTTCCTTTAGATGTGTCACAAATGTTTGGGACCTTATAACCCAAACATTTGTGACCGGATTACTGTTTGTTAAACCCCTCTTTTTCTCCACTTGTCAAGGGGAGAGACCACGACGCGTTCTCTCCCTGATAAGGAAGGGTTTTATAAAACATTAAATACGGTTCCGAAGCTACGGGTCTTGTGGGTCCCGAGCTTCGGGACACTTATGAAAGGAAAAAGATGCCCAGAAGGAAGAACCTTGGTTCTTCCTTCTAAATTGTCGCTTTTATTCTTCTGATTCCCGCCGAAACCGCTTCTTCTTTTATTATCTTGAAATTTCCGATTTCTCCAATGTTTTCCACATGCGGCCCGCCACATATTTCTTTAGAAAAATCTCCAACAGTATACACACTCACCTGTTCACCATATTTTTTTTCAAAAAATCCCAACGCTCCCGACTGTTTTGCCTCGGCTGGTGTCATAATTTCTTTTGTCACTTGCAATTTCCTCTTAATTTGTTCGTTCACCATTATTTCCACAGCACTAATTTCCTCCGCTGTCATTTTTTGTGGGTGAGAAAAATCAAACCGTAATCTTTCCGGAGTGATGTTGGAACCCTTTTGTTGAACGTGTTCACCAAGCACTTTTCTTAGAGACGCATGCAAAAGATGCGTGGCTGTATGCAACTTCGTGGTTTGCTCTGAATGATCAGCCAGTCCGCCCGCGAAACGCTGAGCCGTACCAGCGCGTGAAATATCTTGATGTTTCTCATATTCTTTTTCAAATCCCAATGCGTCAAAAATAATATTATTCTCGGCGCAAAGTTCCTGCATAATTTCTTTTGGAAATCCGAATGATTGGTAGAAATAAAACGCTTCAAACCCCGGAAGTCTTCTGTCTCTACCAGCAGACTTTAAAACCAATCTATCAAACTCCTGTAGACCATTTTTTAAAGTCTGACGAAACTTTTTTTCTTCCGCTTGGATCGCTTCTTGAATTTCTTTTTCTTTTTCAACCATATCGGGACGAATCGACGCGTATGAAGAAACCACAATCGCGCTTAATTCTGCCAACGAGTTATCTGCCATGCCTAAAATGTCGCTATGACGAACCATGCGACGAATCAAACGGCGCAAAATATATCCGCGATCAGTGTTGGAAGGCAAAACACCAGCACCCAGAATAAAAACCGCTGCTCGCAAATGATCGGCAATAACTCTAAATGAGTTACGCACCGCGGAATCATTGCTATATGCTTTCCCGCTTTTTTCTTCTATTTTTTCTACAATCTGGCGTAGAGTATCAACGGCGCTAAACACATCGAAATTATTTTGGCTTGCCGCCATGATACGTTCCATCCCGCCGCCAAAGTCCACGTTTCTTTGTTTTAGTTTAGAAAAACTGCCATTCTCTTCTTTTTTGTACTCCATAAAAACAGAATTTCCGATTTCCATAAAACGTCCGCAGTCACAATTAGGATGGCAATATTTACCAAATTTTTCATCGTGGGGAATTTGTTTAAACTCAAAGAAGATTTCTGAGTCTGGACCGCCCGGTTCTCCGGCTGGCATATTTTCCGGCACGCCTGCCCTGCTCCACCAATTTTTCTTGGCATCGTAGTAGAAAATTCGCCCGTCCTGCATGCCCAATTCTGAACCGCGTTTTTCCGTTAAAAGCTCCACCACATCCGCCTTAATACCCTTTTTTGCAAAAATTTCCTGCCATATTTTCGCTGATTCCTCATCTCTAGGGATGCCATTTTTTTCATCCCCAGCAAAAGCCGTCACGTAGACGTTGGAAAGATCCAACCCGGCCACATCAGTCAAAAATTCCGCAAACCAAGTCAGCTGTTCTTTTTTAAAATAATCACCCAAAGACCAATTGCCCAACATCTCAAAAAATGTTGTGTGTCGATTATCACCAACCTCTTCAATATCTTCCGCGCGAAAACACTGCTGGGAATTAGTCAGACGTGTACCGTCCGGGTGTTTTGCGCCTAACAAATACGGCACCAGCGGTTGCATGCCCGATCCTGTAAACAAAGTAGTTGAATCATTCTCGGGAATCAAAGATGCCGACGGCATGACGACATGCTTTTTTTGGCTAAAATACTCTTGGTATTTTTTGCGTAATTCCGCGATAGTTTTTAACTGAGAATCCATATAAAATTTCTCTAAACGTCATCAGATTTATCCCGACGAAATACTTCCTCGCGAAATTTTTCCGAATCATATTCCAACTTCTTAATCAGAGATTTTTGCGTTGTGGTATCTCTTTCTATTGTTGTCATATCTTTCTGAATATCAAATTCTTTTTTTTGCATATTTGCTATTTCCATATCGTATTTTTCAATATTTTTCCGCACCAGTTGCAATTCCTTTTTTTTCGTTTCCATATCGCGTTCCAGTTTACGCAATTTGCCATCTTCTTCTATAACCTTCAACTGGTTTTTTTGCATCGCTCGACGCGCCTCCTGTTGCGCGCCCACACTGTTATCTACTTTACGTTTTTGATATAAGTCTGGCATGTGTTGAGATTATCATATTGCTTCCTAAATCTCTACGCTCTTGATGTGTGACAAAACAATAGCCGTGGAAACAGCTACATTATGCGAATTGCCCATCCCATACATGGGAATTTCGATAATTTTGTCAGACAGTTTCAAAATCGCGTCCGAAACGCCGGTGCGCTCATGCCCAACCACCAATGTTAACGGAAAAGAATATTCGGCCTTTTGATAATCCTCACTACAATCCGTTTGTTCCAAAACGACTATTGAATCTCCTGCTTTTTTTCTTTCTTCAAGAACTTCTTCCACACTCTCACGATGTTCCCAATCCATATAGGAAATTGTCTTGATGCCTGTCTTATTTATACGTCGATCCTGACGTTCTATAATATGTGGCGGACGATCGTCATTTTCAACAGCGGGATAGCCCGTAATACCGCAAAGATAAAGTTTGTTCACATGATACGCATCACAAATACGAAAAATCAGCCCCACGTTATCCAAAGACCGAATACCATCAACCACAACTGTGATGGGTGATTTGGGAAGCTTTTTAAATTCCTCCAATAACGGCTTGGAAGCGACTAGTTCCTCTGTAGTTATCTTTCTCATAATTATTCAACTTTTATATAGTATTTGATGCTTTTTCGCAATAAACTAACCCCTCTGTCTCCCCTTATCAGGGGAGAAAACGCGACGACGATTCCCTCCCTGATAAGGGAGGGCGAGGGTGGGTTTACGAGCAACTGTTTTTCAGAAGAATTCTCTTTCCTTAGATTTTCTAATTATTTTCATCGCCTCTTCCGCATTATCAACAATTTTAAATAATTCCAAATCTCGCTTGTCGATTAATTTTTCACCGTTTTCCAACATCTGTTCAGACATCCATTTCGCAAAGCTTCCCCAGTATTCTTTACCCATACACACCATTGCCACTTTTTCCATTTTTTTTGTTTGAATCAGGGTTAATATTTCCGTAAATTCATCGATTGTTCCAAACCCACCTGGAAAAAAAATATAGGCCTGCGCACTCGCACTCAACATTACCTTGCGCGTAAAAAAATAATGAAAGGGCATGCGTCGCTCCACATATGGATTACGTCGTTCTCCGGAAGGCAGAACAATATCTAATCCAATGGAACATTCTCTGTGTGTTTCCAGTGCCGACTTGTGCGCACCGGCATTCGCCCCTTCCATAATGCCCGGCCCACCGCCCGTAATGACAGTGTATCCATCTTCGGCTAACATATTGCCAAGTTTTTTTGCCTCTTGATACCAATGTGAATCCGGCGAAAAACGTGCTGAACCAAAGATGGTTACCTCTTTCCTCAGTGGCACCAGAAAATTAAAACCTTTAATAAACTCGCGCAAAATATCTTGCAAATCCCAGACCGCATTTCCTTGAAATTCACTTTCATCTATACAAACTTTTCTGGCTCGTTTGACTTCTGTTTCAGACATTTTTTTCTATTAAGATTAGATATTTTTACTTTGGCTGTTCGGGAGAAAGAGATACTTTTTCTTTAAGTTTCTCCGCCCGCACTATCGCGAGACATTCTCGGCAATACTTACTCTTTCCCGGCGTGGGTTCAAACGGAAGTTCTGTGTCTTTGCCGCACCGATCACAAACCGCCGGATATACTTTTTTTAATCTTTTTGGTTCTTCTTTCTTTTTTAACACATCTGCTAAATTGGTGATAACTTCTCTTGGTTCTTGGGGGGTTATTACAACATCAGCCAACGCTTTCTTTTGCGGAACAGCATCTGTTCTTTGTCTTGATGGAGCCGATGCGGCATGCGCCGGTTCACGCACGGCCGGTTGTTGTTGCGACTGTGATTGTGGCGCAAAGGCCTTCTTGGGTTCCAAAGATTCTTCTCTTGCTTGAGACATCGCACCACTCCAACGAATGATTTTTTCTTCTACAGCCGCTTTTGGTCGCCCAAATCTTTCGCGCGACACACGCAAAACCTTTTCTCTGTTGTCATAACGCGGACATGCACCGGGGGCAATTGTGCCCATTGAAAATGGCTTACTGGAAATGCCGTCAATCATCAACCTTATATAAGCACTCCGATTGGGTAAGTTGACCATATCGGTCTGCGTAAAAGTGGGCAGAAATTCCGGTTCCATAAATTCCGCATCAAAAGCGCCTACACGAAATGTGATTATCGTTCCCAAGTTGCCAAATACAGCATCACGCACCTCTTCCTCCATCTGATTGATGTATTGGTGGGCGATTGTCAGATTTAAACGATATTTTCTAGCTTCCGACAAAATTGCCGCAAAAGATTCGGTGGCAAAGTTTTGAAATTCATCGACATATAAATAAAAATCAGATCTATCCTCCTCAGGAATACGCGCCCTGGCCATAGCGGTTAATTGGATTTTTGTAATCATCATGGCACCTAAAAGTGCGGCGTTGTCTTCACCAATTTTTCCTTTCGACAAATTCATAACCAAAACTTTGCGATTATCCATAATATCCTGCAGATCAATTGTTGATTTCGGCTGACCAACCACATTACGAATAATGCTACTGCTCAAAAATTGTCCGACTTTGTTTTGAATAGGAGCGATGGCTTCCGCTCGAAACTTCTCATTATAGTTAGCAAATTCATCAACCCAGAAACTGCGCACAACCGGATCTTTTATATTGTCGACAATATCTTTACGAAATTTTTTGTCCACATAAATACGCGGGATACCAAGCAATGTGTTACCAGGAGAATCCAGAAGAGCCAAGATCGTATTGCGTAAAATATATTCCAAACGTGGTCCCCATGAATCAGCCCAAATCTTTTTGAAAACCCCGATCAAACCAGAAGAAACCAAGCTTTTTTCCTGATCAAACCTGGGATGCGAAGGATCCACAGTTTCTAAAACATTAAAGGCAATCGGAAATTCCGTATCCGAAGGATCAAAAAACACAACATCGTTTACGCGATTATTTGGAATGTAATCCATAATACTCTCTGCCGGATCTCCGTGCGGATCTACAATCGCGGCACCGCGTCCGGCTTGGATATCTTGAATAATCATATTTTCCAAGAGCGTGGTTTTTCCAACACCGGTTTTTCCTATCACATAACAATGGCGACGACGGTCATCGGTTTTAATACCAAACTGCCGCTTTCTGTTGCGGAAATTTGTTTCTCCCAATATCAGGATGTCATTTTTATTAGTGTTTTCTTCCATTGCTTTATTGTGTTACTTGGATAATACCAATCTTCATACAATCAAGCGAGCGGAAATTCATCAGAGGCCAGCGGCACATTGTGCGGTGCTTCTCCTTTCTTGGCTCGCGAACGTTCAATGGACGGCGCTTTTGAATATTCCACAGGAAAATGGAAAAGTGTCGCTAGCGACTCTACATTTAATTCATATCCACTTTCCGCAAAATACCTCCATTGATATCGTTGCAGTAATCTTTTTTTACGAAATGATTGCCGTCTTTTCACAAAACCATAAACAGGACGAGAGGTTGTGAAACGTGAATTAAGCCGAAAAGAATTTGCGCCCATAAATTGGCGAATTAATCCTAACATGGCAGCAGCTCTTAATCTTCTGGCAAAAACAGGCATGGCAGCTATATAAATAAGTCTTATTTGTGACTGATACGCCGCCTTGCTTGAATTGCGTTGAATCGCTTTTACTCTATCCACTTCTCCTGGAGTGAGTTTCAACATACCCAGATCATTTTTACTGTCCTTTTTTGACTCCTCTTTTACTCCAAACGTTAAAATCGTTTGCGCTACTTTAATCAAAACTTCAATAAAACTTTCAAAAAAAGATTTGTCCGGTTCAACATCGCGTCCAGACAATTTTAAAGCCAAATTCTGCCCTTTTTCTCGCCAGTCCTCCAAAATAGCCGGCCTCGCCGTAATTTGTATCCAAATTTCTTCTCCCGGCTTTAGATTGCCCAGCACCTCGGAAATAGATGCGATTGGATCAACAAAACGCGATTCTTCCGCAAAGGTGTCTTCAAAATCGATGTATGTTTTGATTGGGTAATTACTGTCTTTAGCAAGAGTCAATTCCGTTCCCCATACATCAAAATCTTTTTCTAAACGATCAAGAGGAAATGTCGCAGTATAATCCGGCACCTCTTCTATTTCCGCCTCAGGATATTGGGCATAAATAGCCGCCTGCACAAGAGGCACATTACCCGTTGGAACACGCATGACGAATGACATACCCTCAGATGTCCCACGCATCTCTAGGGAAAGCCACGGCTGAATCCATCCATCCAGATAAATTTCCAAAAGATCCGGTTTCTTTTCAATGCCATGTATAGCGTTGAATGCCTCTTCCATAGAACGAGGATTGCGCTGATTTTCTTCCGGCACTCTGATCCGTAAAAAAGTCCATTTGATAGCCAATACAAACTTTGTTTGGATACTATCCATATAAACTTTATACAAAATAGCGATTGTCAAAATGAGAAATACTATCCATCCGCCCGCTCCGAGTACATTAAGCAGGTTCGCGAAATACGCGAAGAAGTAGCTGAAAAAGTATCCGAAAAATTGACTAGCCAGCGCCACCTGTTTGATCCTCCACGACAACGTTCTTGTTGTCGTCTGTTATTTGTGTTTGATTTTTTTCTTCTTGCTTTTCCATTTCTTCTTTTTGCAAAAGAGTATATTTTCCATTTTCATCCCTCGCAAACCTTTTGCGATTTTGAAGCGCCAACAAAATAGTGTTGCGCTTAACAATACGCTCCTTCAAAACAGCATCAATCAAATCTTCTTTCAATGCTGCTTGCCCATTTGTCTTCATGATTCTTTCTAAAACATCTCCCACAGTGCCGGATTGATAACCCCATTCGCGCAACGCATAAGTACCACGTCCAACCAAAATAAATCGCTCATCGCGAATCAATTCATTATGCACTGTTTGATGATGTGCCTTTCGATTGTCAAAATCAGCTCCATTTATAAGATCCGTAATCTTAAGAAAATGCAACGGTTCCTTATTGCGTTTCAAAACTACATAGGCCTTATCGCCAACACCTCTTGGAGTGGCTTCCACCCATCCTTTTATTCCCCATTCACCAAAAGTCGTACGTACCAAATCGTGCGCAATTGTTAGAACAGAATACAAAACATGATCTGGAATATCTTTTCCTGAATTTTTTCTTATCTTTCCAAAAAAATCTTTGTCCGCGCACAACGTTTTTTGCTCATTTAGAATGGCGCGCGCTATTTCTATAACCGCTTCAACTTCCACATGTTTTTGACTACGAAAATATTTTTTCCAGCGATTTGTTTCGCGTATTTCGCGAACATCGGACATGCAATTCAACAAAAATACCAGAGCGGCGCTTTCTGTTTTAACCTTTAGTCCTAAAAGTTGGCAAAGCATTTCTTCGCGCGCAACACCACCAAGAAAAGTTAACGCTTGAGATAGCGCTGTTTGAACTTTTTCAACACTGGGAGATTCGGTAGCTTTACGTTTTTCCGATCTAAAGTTCTTTAAAACAACTTGTTCTATCTGACGAATTCTCTCGCGCGTTACTCCTTCATCTTGCCCAATAGAATGAAGCGTCTTGGGCGCTTGACCATCAAGCCCGAAGCGACGAGTGATAACACGGCGAGATCGTTCATCCAGGGCCTTGAGTAGCTCTTCCGCAGCGGAACGAATCGCCGAAGAATGTAAAACATCTAAAACCTGAACTGGCAAAACAAATGTCAATTCACGTTCCAGAGTGGATTTTGTCTCTATAGTGTCCGTTTGAGAATTCATATACTAATGGCTATAGTATGGCACGGATACGAAATTAGGTCAAGTTTACCGTAATGGTTCAATAGCTTTGCATCACCCTTTCGTATAAAGCTATGAATATGCCATACACATCAAACCCGCATCTTCCTCACTTAAGGATGGAAGCTGCTAAATTAGTTCTTCAGGAAGGTTGGAGC
>Ga0247842_10001041_pt1 | contig 50059 bp, 32 predicted proteins | sample LaCruzMarch2015__3_FD_192411 | JGI IMG/M metagenome (GOLD analysis project Ga0247842, IMG submission 192411) | Freshwater microbial communities from meromictic Lake La Cruz, Castile-La Mancha, Spain - LaCruzMarch2015_19m | ecosystem: Environmental > Aquatic > Freshwater > Lake | place: Spain... | reverse complement strand
CCTCCAAACAGGTTCAGCGTTGCTCCTACACAAACCGGCGAGTTGCTCGAGGCTGTTGCTGCCGGAATGGTGTTGAATTCCATCATCACCGTCATCGGGAGGGATACGCAGTTGTTGGCTGCCGTAACCTTTCCGTTATAGGTATAATTCCATTGCGGATAATCTCCCGTTACCCTCAGGTTTGCAACCGTTCCGTTGAACTGGTACTGCATCCCGTCGATAAGCTGATAATCCGTTCCTGTATAGTAAATGTAAAACATCGGCTGGTTCCCGAGGATGATCTGGTACATCACGCCCTGCCATGTCAAGGGATCTGCTCCGGCATTCACGCCCTTGGCATCCCAGTAATTCGTCCACGTAGACGGCAGACTTGTCGTGTTCAGATTGAACCCGTTCTGGGCAAACACGCCCGGTAACAACGGGATGTTGCTGGTCAGCTGGTCAACGTCCAGATAATAGAATGGTATCAACGCATCGATGCATAAATCGTAGCCTTCTCCCAGATTCCCGTTCACAGGAGTCCAAGGTCCAGTCGGGCTGGTGGCAGATAGCAGGGAAACTGCTGATACCAGAGGTAATGGGTTGACCACCACCGTCGTGTTAGCCGTTGAGATACATCCGAAGCTGTTGGTCACTGTCAGATTATAAACTCCGGCAGCAGCCAACGTCACATTCGTGATCGTAGGATCCTGCAATGTTGATATGAATCCGTCCGGTCCCGTCCATGCATAGGTGTTACCATCCGGATCGCCATAGAGCTCAAGTGTTGCTCCGACGCATACCGGCGTGTTGCTCGAGGCAGCGGCACCTGGCAACGGATTAACTACAACCGTCGTATTGGCTGTGGAGATACATCCGAAGCTGTTTGTAACGGTAAGGTTGTATACTCCGGCTGCAGCCAGCGTCACATTCGTGATCGTAGGATCCTGCAATGTTGATATGAATCCGTCCGGTCCCGTCCATGCATAGGTGTTACCATCCGGATCGCCATAGAGCTCAAGTGTTGCTCCGACGCATACCGGCGTGTTGCTCGAGGCTGTTGCTCCCGGTAACGGATTAACAACGACCGTAGTAATATCGGTCGATGTACAACCAAATTCATTGGTAACCGTCAGGGTATAGTCTCCGGCTGCAGTCAGGGCGACATCAGCAATGGATGGGTTCTGTTCTGTCGAAATGAATCCATCGGGTCCGGTCCAAGCATAGGTCAGACCGGCGCCCGTAGGTTCGCCAAAGAGATTCAACGTTGATCCCTCACAGACCGGGGAATTGCTCGAAGCAATAGCCCCAGGTAATGGATTAACTATAACGGTCGTAATGGCATTACCGATACAACCGTTTGCATCGGTCACCGTCAGGCTATATACGCCGGCTGCTGCCAGTGTCACACCTTCGATGGATGGATTCTGTAAGCTTGAGGTGAATCCGTCGGGTCCTGTCCAGGCATAGGAAAACATGTCATCCGGCCCACCAAAAAGATTCAGCGTGGCACCAACGCACACAGGAGAATTACTTGAAGCGGTGGCAGCCGGTAACGGGTTAACGGTGATCGTCAGCTCATTGGTGTTTCCGACATTCCCGCATACACCGTCGGTCACCTGTTTCCTGTAAAGGGTGGTCGTTGTCAGTGGTCCCGGGTCATAGGAAGTCCCGATTTCATCGGTGATATCTGACCACGGACCTGCCGGTAAGCTCATCTGCCACTGATACGTGAAAGATCCGCCTCCTGTGGGACCGGTTAAGGTTTCAAGCGCATCGGGATCTTCTCCGTAACATATGGTCTGGGAATCTCCGATCGTACCTGCGGTAAAGGCAGTTCTTACGGTAATTTCCAGGACATTGGTTTCTTTGCTGCAACCGGTATGGCTGATCTGTACCTGCTTGAAATAGGTGGTCGTGGTCAGTGCACCAGGCTGGTAATTAAGACCGGTTGCCGATGGAATGTTAAAGAAGTTGGCATTATCCATCGAATTCTTCCATTGGTAGGTGTAATTACCTGCCGGGACAGGAGCCGTGCCTGTAAGCTCCTCAGGAGCCACACCGTTACAGATCGTCTGGCTTTCGGCAATGCTGCCCACGGTAAATCCGCTCACTGTGTTATCAATATAGGTAACCGGCGTGATCTGGTTGGGAACAGCATCCAGTAAAATACACAGAGCATTTTGACTGCAGAGGGGTGGGTCTGGCGCTTTCCGCAGGTGGAAATCAGTCTGACCCGCAACCGGTGATACATAGGTAAACACCAGATCGATCAGTTTCTGCCCTGTAAAGTTCACACCGGTTGGTGGAAAAGGAGGTATTTTCTTTTCGATGGTGATGATCATGGTACTGGCACAGAAGGGGTCATTGTAATTGTTGACCTCAAATCCTGTATAGATGGATGTATAGGGTTCTGTTGTGTAAGGGACAAAAACCGTATGATCATATTCAATATACAGGGTCACACTGAATACGTTATCCCCTGTAATATGGACCGGGATATGAAGGGTATCTCCCACGCAAAATCCGGTCTTGTCAGGCTGCAGGGTAACAGAAGCAGCGACAGAAGGTCCAGAGTTGGATATGCGCATGCCTGGATTTTGTGCCAGGGAGAGCACACTGCTTATGCTTAGGAACAAGATCAGCAGGATTTTAGTGAACGGTAAAAGATTATTTTTCATATGGCTGGTTTTATTTTGTCTGTATTATGTTGTTTCGATATCTATATCTTAATATGCAAGAGGATAGGAACCATTCACATCTCCAGAACAGATGCCCTTCAGGTTATTGCCCGGATTTTCAGCTCCGCTCACTGTCACAGGTGGATTTGTGAACATCCAATCGGGAGCTTTGTAATTGGGATTAGGTATTACGTTGGCGAGACGGAACCTGAGAACCAGTACATCGTCGGTAAAAATGATACCATCCTGGGTAAGGTCAGCGGCACGCTTTCTTAAGTCATCTGTTAAAGAATTGGGTAATCCGGCAATATAGTAACGTATGTTCAGTACATCGGCCGGTCCTACGCCATTCCAGGCAGCAGTGCTGGTAGCATAGATATAATAAGTACCATTTGCGGCATAGATCTCAAAATATCCGTCAGCATCGGTGACCGTAGAGGCAAGGATGTTGGGAATAGGCTCGGTTGCCGGGGGTACTGGCTCCGGTCCGTCCTTTAAATATATCGTGACTCCTGCTAATGGCAAAGGATCCGAATCGTTATCATAGGTAAGAATTCCGCTCACTTTGTAGCGCATGTTAACGCCTCCGTTATGCCAGTCCATGCAAAGAACCTCTTCGGTAATGTTGGCGATCTCACTCCCGTCGGTAAACACAATGGGTGCAGTGCAGTCGGACGTTCCGCAGTTGTATGCGAACCGCAGGACAATGAAAGTACCGTTAACATCTGTTGGTGTAATGCTCGACCAGGAGATCCCAACGGTTGTCCCTGTGGATCCAACATAGGCGCCGAAAGGATTCGTGGGTGCATCGATAAAGACGAGCTTCGCCGGATCGATATTCAGATAGAGTGTTACAGCGCCGATGTTGGTCGGCAGGTTTGCAAAGTAAATGGGTACCAGTGCTTCTCCTCCGGACACCGCTTCGCTGTATCCGACAGTAGCATCGTTCCCTATAGGGATGGTGGGGTTTACAGCACTGTTGGTGTAGGTTACAGTAACCGGTACCGTTGGGAAGGAAGTGAAGGAACAACCTGCTCCAAAAGCAACGGTAGCCGGAGTAATGCCGATATATTTAAATTTCAGTTTCAGGAACATACCGTTGATATCGCTGCCGGCCGGACTCGTCCACGCAATATGGATCGTTGTACCGGATGGGTTTACCGTCGTACTTCCATCAGGATCAAGGAGTGTGTATCCGAGGTAGGCAAGTTTTGCACCCTGGTAATTGATGTTTAAGGTGAAGGCCGTCATATTGACCGGGAATCCGCTGAAATCCAGAGGGACCTCGAATTCTTCACCCTGGCACCTGGTACGGTCCTCAAGTAAAGCATTCCCGCTTGGTGGCGCCGGGTTAACTACACCGTTGTAATAGGTCACTGGAATATTCTCTTCGGCGGTATTACGTATCTCACATCCTGTTGTAAAGACCAGTGGGGCCGGAGTGCTTCCGATATAGGTAAAGTTGAGCAGGATTGAATCCCCCGGAGTTGAGATATCTGCACCAGCAAGGTTTGACCAGGATATCTCCACGACACCACCAACGGCATTCCCAAGTGCACCAACCAGATGTCCCAGCGGGGTGATATTCTGGTAAGATAACTTGGTAGGATCGTATTGGATCCGCTGCGTAATTGCGGCAGCATTCTCCGTAAATACCGGATAATATAAAGGCACCGATACTGTAGCCCCATAGGCTGCCTGCCTTGTCCCGATCTGGGCATGGTTAGGGAGCGTCAGATCCGGCGTCACAGCACCATTGGTATAAGTTACCGGAAGGTTTGCAGGAGGTGGTCCAAATATGGATACCTGGCAATTATAGAATTGTAATACCGTTGATGTCCCGTGATATTGAAAGTTCAGGTCACATAGGGTATTATTCGGTATGGTTATGGGAACTACTGATGACCAGACAATGCTGACGGTTGTATCGGTATGTCCGACCGTGGGAGTAAAACCCGGAAATAAATTCGTCAGGTTTATAAAGGTAAGGACTCCATTGGTGAACTTAACCCGCATGGTGATTGCACTGACATTGGTAAAGTTGGTCACCGTCAGTTGAACACTTACATTATCACCAGGGATACCTGTAACCGTTGAAAGTGTTGCCGTCGCAGACTGTCCGAAGGAAGCTGCTCCGAAAAGCAACACAAATAATAATATCAGGGTACATTTACTTTTCATAGCTATTAAGAATAAAGTGATTATTTATCGTATCAGAATATATATGGGAGTTATTAGTTTCAAGTTTTTAGTTTTGCTTCAAAATTTTTCCGGGTACTGCTAAATTCATTTCATTGTTCTTAAAAGATAAAACATAGAAATAAAACCCCGGAGTCAATGGCAAAAAATTTCCATCAACTGCATGTTCTCCTGCAGTCTTTTCTGTAGACAACAGGTTTACAAGAAAGTTGCCCTGAAAATCATACAGCGACAAGATTACATACCCTGCCTGAGGCAGGTTGAATTGAAAGGTTGTATGGTCAGTGAACGGATTCGGATTGTTTTTGATCTTGATTACATTCGCTTCATCATATTCCCGAATACCGCTCAGAGAATCCACTGTCAGTGTTGCTGAGTAGGAATTGGTGAAGCAAGAACCTGATGTTAATGAACACAGGTATCTGAAACCATTAAAGTTGGAAGGAACCTGTGATAGTGTCAGATGATTGCTATGGCATCCTGAGTAAACGCCTTCATCGTTTAATCCGGTCCATGAAGAACCGTTATCCTTGCTTTCCTTCCATGAATACTCCAGGGCATCAGCTGAATAAACTGAAAATGTTGCCGTATTTCCTTCGAGAATACTTGTATCAGCAGGTTGGTGGTCGATTGAAGGATTCTCTCTTTCGACTGCTCCGTCAATATAAGCAGCAGGGATCTTTTCAAGATTAAAATTAGCCAGTTCGCATCCGCTGTTAAAAACGACCGGACAAGTTTCGCCTTGTAATACGAATTTTATATCAAAAAATTTGCCTTGTGAAAAATTCGCCGGGATCAGACTGCTCCAGGCAATACCGATTTGAGGGGGGGTGGTATTCAAACTATAATGGATTCCTGTTAGCTGAGGATCAATATTGACGAGATCGATATACCTGAGTTTTGTTGTGTCGAAACCGATTCGTAGCGTTATGGCTGCCAGGTTAAGGATATCAGTCGCATGAACAGGAACCAGCACTTCCAGGTCTGCGCAAGCCCCTTGCGTACCAATGGTCAGCAATGGGGTTTGCGCAGATGTGAACATACTGAAACAGGTCAGGAGAGACATCGTTAAAAAGCCTCTTTGTACTCTGTTTTTCGTATTGGAAGTGTTCATTTTTCAATTATCATCACTATTAAATGAGTTAAGATAAGAAGGCAACCGTTTTGAGAACACGTTGCCTTCTTATCGCTTCAGAGTTTACCGTGTGAATATCATCTTGTTGACCTGGCTGAAGTTGGTGGTTACACCATTCACTTCAATCTGGTACATGTAGACACCCGGTTGCAGATTGACCTCTGCAGGATCCACCGTTATCCTGTAAATACCCGGCGTCTGGTCAGCGTTGACAAGGGTACGGAGTGGCTGGCCATAGATGTTGGTCAGGGTTAAGCGTACATGTCCTTGTTCAGGCAGTGTATAGACGATCGTGGTATTGTTCTGGAACGGATTCGGATAGTTGCTGATGGAGAAGGAGTTGCTAAGTGAAGCCAGCTTCGTCATCTTCAGGTTGAGATCTGAGATCCTTTCGGCTGTGGCATTGGCAAACTCGCTTCCGCCTTCGATTGTAAATACATGGACCGGTTCGGCGATGAAGTCCTTAGCCTTCATCTGGAATGTGAAGATCGGTTCATTTTCATTGGTTGTCACAGGTTGTACAGCTGACCATGCCAGACCAATCTGACCATCGGCAAGTACATTATACTGCATCTCTCCAATGTTGGATTTCACACCCTGGATATCGACAAGATTCTGGTCGTAACCAAGGAAGAGGGTCATAGCGCCAATCTCTCTGCTGACGGAAGGCTTGATCTCATAATCAAAGACCTGGCCCGTGGAAATATAACGGGTACCGTCATCAACAACCGAGATAAACGACTGGCTCTTCAAACCGATCGGGATAAAGGATTGATTGACATCGCCCGTGCACAGACCCATGAAGTTGTAAGTCCAATTTCCGGTTAACGTGAATGGAACATTGTCAAATACCCAGTCACCAGCCGGGAAGTAGGTAACAAGGCTGACGGTACGCATCTTCACCCAGAGAGCGTCTGTTCCGTTGACCGTTAAATTCAGGTCAACATCGCCGGCAGTATGAGCCAGACCCACGATCGGGTAGTCCGTTGAGTCGGAAGCAAACAGTTCGATCTTCAGAGCGTCGGTAGCGTTCACACCGCCCCATGTACCATAATATAATACTTCGTAGCTATAATTACCAGGAACAAGGCCGGTGAATTGATAATGACCCTGGACGGGCACTCCACCAATAATGTCTGTTGCAGTATAGGTAGACATACCGGTATAGATACCATCCTTGTATAGGTAGATATAGACATTGTTCAATGGCGTCAGATATGGGTTATCATACTGTACCACACCACTTAAGGTCAGTGTCTGTACGACAACGGTTACCGAAACGCATCCCGAAGAACCACATCCATGGTTGCTTTCATATCGTGCCCAGTAAACGTGCGTACCTGCGGTCGGGGTAACGACAAGGTCGTTATTCATACCAAGATATGTTCCACCACAGGAGGTTTCATACCACTTCAGTACATCACCGCTTCCACCTTCTGCATGCAAAATAGTTGAGCTTCCTAGCTGTACCGGATTCGGGTCAGCGCTGGCTGATTCAGGAGCAACAGGTACATCGTATACTGTTACAGTTACCGAAACACAGGCAGAAGGATCGCATACCGGGGTTTCCCAACGGGCATAATAGGTTGTGGTCACTGTTGGTGAAACATTCAGTGAAAATCCGTTGCCTATTGGTGTGCCACCACACTGATCTGCATACCATTGCAGGATCCAGCCGCTACCGTTTGCAGCATGAATCGTCGTGGTTTCACCTACACAGATACTGTAGTCGTCGGCAGTAGCTCCGGTTGGTGCTACCGGTTCTTCATAAACAATCACAATCGTCGTGGTCACACAATTTGACAGGCATTCACCGTTCTGATACCGTGCGTAATATTGATGTGTTCCTACCGTTGGAGTTACAACCTGGTCATTGCCAGTAGCAACGATCGTTCCTCCGCAATCGCCATCATACCATTTCAGTATTCCGCCGCCACCGCCTTCTGCAGATAACGTCACCGTCAAACCTTCGCAAAGTGCATCAGGTGTTGCGGTTGCTGAATTCGGAGCCTGAACGGCAGTATATACCGTAACCGTAACAGCAAGGCAGTTGGAATAGCAGAATCCGCTTTCATAACGTCCATAGTACACTGTTGTAGTCGTCGGCGAAACCTGTAATTCATCGCCGGTTCCCACATAGGTACCACCACATGATCCTGTATACCACTTTATGCTATTTCCTGATCCACCATGCAGGTGTAATTTTGTTGTTGCACCCTGACAGATCGGGTTCGGTACTGCATAAGCTTCAGTCGGATTGGTTACATAGTATACCACAACTTCAAGTGATGCGCAGTTAGATTGGCCGCATGCGTTCTCAGTCCATACATTGAACGTAGTGGTCTGGGTCAGTGTCAGTGTATAATCAGCACCCGTAGAGATAACGGTGCCATGGCATCCTGTCTTAGACCACTTGATCGTTGTATAGTCATCCGGTAGGCCTGCAAGGTTGGCATGTAATGTTATTGAATTGCCACCGCACATCGGGTTCGAACCTGCAGTCACCGTGATTGATGCTGGTGCAACAGGTGCAATAACCACATGGATCGGTTTATTCTTGCAATCTGATGAACCACAAACATTCGTCCAGCGAGCCCAATAATTCGTAATCGGCACGTCGTGTGGTTCAACTGTTATACTCATTACGCCTACTGCGAATAATGGTCCATTACATCCTGACGATCCGCTAAACCATTCAACCCAGGCACCAGGACCGCCGCCGCCAACAACAGTAAGAGTTGTTGAAGATCCGTAACAAACCGGGTCTGCTGTTGCTGTGATGGTAAAGTCGCTGGATGGTAACTCTGTTACGTTAACTGTGATCGAGAGACATCCAGAGTTACATCCACCGTCACTTTCATTACGTACATAATAGGTTGTAGTATGAAGTGGGTTGACTATGATCGTCGGGCTTCCAGTATTTATCAGTGTTCCTCCGGCTTCCGGACCACAACCACCAGCGTACCACCTTAGGGTGGCACCGGCAGCAGTGTTCGGGGTTACACTCAGCGTTACAGCAGTTTGCGGGCAAACCGCTGTTGTTGGGCTCTTTGTCAGGTTCGTCGGTGTACCCGGCAGTGGATAGAACGTCACAGTTGTAGTTACACAGTTCGAATAACATATTACATTCTCCCAACGAGCGTAATAGGTGACTTGAACAACATCAGTAACAGTCTTAGTTACAGATATTGTAGTTCCTTGACCAACGAATACACTACCTTCTCCACCGCAATTACCAGTATACCATTTAGCAACAGCACCAGTACCACCACTAAGAGTAAGGTATGAAGGAGTACCTGAACAAACCTTATTTGGGTTTGCACTGGCATAGTCTGGATTCGTTGTTGATTGATATACTGTCACTGTTGCAACAGCACAAGTAGATTCACAAGCCGGGTTCGTCCATTTTGCATAGTACCTGTTGACACCAATCGGAACATTGGTCAGAATTAACGGGTTTCCACTTCCAATATATGTCCCACTACAGCTTTCCGTGTACCATTTTAATTCAGTACCACTACCATTGTTGGCTGTAAGCGTTACATTGGCAGGAGTACAGAGTATGCTGGTTCCAGGAGTTATGGATGTAGGTGCAACAGGCTGAGGATATACCGTCACAGTTAAAGAAGCGCATTCGGAATTTCCGCAATCGTTGTACCATCTTGCATAGTATTTGGTTGTAATGGTCGGCGTTGCCGTGAACGGATTACCTTCACACAGGAAGATGCCACCGCAAGATTCGACATACCACCTTACTGCTGTTCCGCTTCCGCCTTGAGCCGTGAGGGTGACCATTTCACCATTGCAGATCGGGTTCTTCGACGCAGTGATATGGGTCGGAGCAACCGGCAACGGTTTAACTGTAACAGTTACCGAAACACATGCTGAAGGATCACACGGCGGATTTTCTGAACGTACCCAGTAAGTAGTATTCTCGGTCGGAGAAACAGGAAGCGTGCTTCCGGTTCCAAGAACATCTCCCACACCACATGTCGTACCCTTATACCAGGTCAGAGTACCTACAGTCGTGCTTGCATGAAGCTCGATGGTCTGACCATAGCATATTGATGTATTTGTCGTAACACCGGTTGGCTTAACTGGCTTCGGGATAACCGTTACAGTCACCGACAGGCATTCTGATGGATCACATGGTGCAGCTTCTGTACGGGCAAAGTAGGTCATAGTTGAGGTCGCAGGCGAAATTGTCAGTGTTCCATCTTCACCCAAATAATTTATGGTACCTCCACAAGTTTCCTTATACCACTTCAGTTTAATATTATGTCCAGGTATATAGGTGGCGTTCAGTACCACGGTCGAACCTTCGCAAACCGTAACCGGCCCACTGATAGAGGTTGGGGTTTGAGGAATATCGCTTACATCGACAGTTATTGATGCACAAGCCGATGGAGCACACCCATAAACCGATTCTGATTCATAGCGAGCGAAATAACGTGATGTCATTGTTGGTGCTACTGTTATTTCTGTTGTACCCGTAGCAATCGGACAACATCCTCCGCATTCTTCTGAACCTGTATACCATTTAAGGATATTACCGGTTCCGCCTGTGGCTGTGAGTGTTATTGAATAGCCTGCACAACTCGGGTTTGCACTACTACTAATTGTGGGAGGAGTATTCCTTGGGACAACAATCACCGATGTCTGTGTACAGACACCAACGCATACATTGTCATACCGGGCCGAGTAATAGATAACCTCATTGCTGTGTAAGCTGGAAGTTGTAGGAGTAACTGTGATTTGCGTTGGACCCGTAATTATCGGAATTCCTGAACATGAACCACCAGCGAACCACTTAAGGACAGGCGAACCACCTCCGCCATCTCCACCAGTAGCAGTCAGTGTTATAGTATTACCTGAACATACAATAGGCTGAGAAGGAGTTACCGTGGGTGCAGCAGGTGGAGTATGTACAGTAATCCAAATATCAGCGCATGGAGACTTGCCACAGCCATTTTCACTTAAAACATAGAATCTGGTTGTTTGTGTCAAAGTCCCTGTAGCGTAACTTGTTGTTCCTGTAGCTACCTGATAAAGTGCATTTCCGCAATGACCGTCACCCTTATACCATTTTAATGTACCAGTATTTCCCGTAGGCTGGGATGCCGTAATGGTTGTTCCGGTGCTTGTTGAACAAATCGTTACAGGCGAGCTTGTAATGATTGGTACCACATCTTTGTCAAGTACGTCTACCTGTGTTGTTACAGAGGCTGAAGCCGGGCAAGGAGGTGTTTCATAACGGGCGTAATATTTATAGGTACCCTTTACTGAAGGTGAAACGATAAAGGTAGTTCCTGACCAAGTACCAACTGCCGGAACCGTACATGCGGCATTGCTATACCAAGCCAGGGCAGTACCACTTCCACCTGTAACACTCAATACACTGGAACCAGGTGTACAATAGAATGAAGGAGTTGCACTGGCACCCGAGGGAGCAGTTGGAGGATTATTGACTGTTATCAATTTACTTGTACATCCAGATACACCACAATCGGGATCGCTTGTCCTTGCATAATACCATGTTGTTATGGTTGGTGTTACTACGATTGATGACACCCCTTCTGCAATTAACGGTCCTGAACACGGTGTGGATCCACTGTACCACTCAATTGTTCCGTTTGCAGCGCCAACAGCTGTTAATGTAATAGCTGTGCCTAAGCAGATCGGATTAGCAGAAGCCTGGATTTCGCTTGGAGCAACCGGATAATCTTTCACAAGAACGGTGACGGATACACAAGCCGAACCAGGACATGGCAGATTAACATCTTTTACCCAGTATGTCTTTAACCCGCTTGTAGTTGGTGTTACCGTAATAGAAAGACCGATATCGATGGGTGTTCCGCCGCAAGTAGTTTCGTACCAAACTAGTGCACCTACACTTGCGTAAGCGCTCAGGGTGGTCGAGCTGCCGAGGCAGATTACTGATGGTGTAGCCGTCACAGCGGTCGGTGTTTCCGTAAGAGCCTTGACTAACACTGTTGTTGTCAGACAGGCCGATGAATAAGTCGTACAGTCAGTGTTCTCCGTCCGTGCATAATAAGTATGTGTACCTACCGTAGGTGTTGGTGAAACGGTCAGCGGGCTTCCTGTTCCGATATGCGTACCGGGAGAGCCGCAATCATTCTCGTACCATTCCAGTGTAACATTCAAACCTTCCGTATAGGTTGCTGTTAGAACCGGTTGTGTTCCAATGCAAACCGTCTGAGGTCCGCTGATCTGGGTCGGAGTCTGTGGCAAACCGGAGATCGTGATCGTGATGGACTTGCAGTCGGATGGCGGGCAAACACCACCTTCAGCCCTCACGAAGTACCTGGAAGTAATGGTTGGAGTTACCGTTATACTATTTGTACCTTCCGTAATGAGTTCACCATCACATCCCGAAGAACCGGTATACCAGTGCAGAACACCCGGACCGGTATAGGTGACCGACAGGGTTGTTGATGTCCCGGCACAAACCGGATTATGGGTTGCTGAGATCTCACTTGGCGGGGTATTGACCGGATCAACCGTGATGGTGATGGATGCGCAGCTAGAATAACAGGCGCCATCGATCATCTTTGCATAATAGGTTGTGCTCGTCTGGCTACCAGAACAGGGAACTGTAACCGTATAAGTTGTTCCTGTGGCCACACCCGATGTTGTGCCATCGGCACAACTTCCGACATACCAGTGGATGGTCCCAGTGGAACCGGTCGGACGGGTTGCCGTCAGTGTGATCGTGTTATTGCTACAACATATAAGCGTTGCAGGGGTTGTGATCGGAACCGGGGTCATTGGATTCAGAACTGTAACCGTTGAAGAAACACAGTTAGATACACAAGTAAGGCCACCGTAAGAATTTTCAGTGCGGGCATAATAATAGGTAGTCACTGTTGGTGATACGGTGATGCTTGTGCTCGTCTGGGTCATCAGGGTCCCTCCGCCGCAAGCCACAGGAGTGGTACTGCTGTACCATTTAATAGTGCCTTCATACAGAGGTGCTAATGGGAAGTTCACCGTCAGGGTTGTTTCATTACCCTTGCAAATTACAGGATTAAGTGGAGTGATTCCTGTTGGGTTTGTTACCTTGTTACAATTACCGTCACTGAAGCGCAGCTTGACCGTCCGCAAGCATTTTCCCATACTGCATAATAGGTCGTAGTAGTGGGAGGTGATACGAGTAATGGGGTTCCAGTACCTAACAGGGTTCCGCCTACGCAACTTGAATACCAATTAAGAACTGCACTCACTGAGATTGTCGGGGAACAATTGGTACAGGCCGGCCAGATCGGGTTTGGATAAGTGCCCGGGTCACCGGTTGCCGTCAGAGTAGTGACGGTTCCGTTGCAGATCGGATTCGGGTTTGCACTTGCTCCGGTCGGTCCGGTTGCAGGATAATCAACGCAAAGGGTAATGGAAACACAGCCTGAATTGCCGCATATGTTCGAGTACCTTGCGTAATAAATTGTAGATACGCTTGGTGTAACGGTTAAGGAAGGTCCGGTTCCCACGAAGGTAGTTTTGTCGGGATCAGTACATGGGTTGAACCCACTGTACCAGTTAAGGGTTGGTTCCACACCACCTCCACCGCCTCCGGTCACCGTAAGCACGGTTGAACTTCCGTAGCACACCGGGTTCAAGGTTGCATTGATAGCGTCAGGGGTTGCTGGTGGCGAAATGACTGTAACTGTTACAGTAACGCAGTTTGAATTACAGTATGGAGCCTCCCAACGACCATAGAAACTTGTCGTTTGAGTCAGAATTCCAGTCGAAACCGTGGAGGTTCCTGTACCAACGAGTGTTCCGCCACAGGTGCCTTTATACCATTTAAATGTCTGACCGGTGCCACCAACAGCTGAAAGGGTGGTTGAATTACCCGTACAGATGGTTTCAGACGCAGCCGAACCGGATGTCGGATCCGTAACATACCATACTGTAATCGTCGTTGAAACACAACTGCTAGGAGTGCAAGGAGACGCCTCCCAGCGGGCCCAATATGTAAAGTCGGTAGTAGCACCAACATCCTTTATTACACGATAGGTAGTTCCGCTAGCTGTACCACCTGACGCTGCGCCAACTCCACAATCAGTAGTATACCATCCAACTTGTGTTCCGCTACCACCATTCAGGGTAAGAATGATTTCCTGACCGCTGCAATATGACGTTTGATTTGTCGAAATGTTTGAAGGCGGCGTTGTTGGTTGAATCACAGTTACTGTTATTGAAGCACATTCAGAATAACAGCTTCCGGATTCCATACGACCATAATATATAGTAGTCGAAGTCGGCGAAACAACCAGCGTTGTGCCGGTTCCAGTTGGACTTACAGTACCAGGTGCACCTGGGCAGGAATTTGTGTACCATGTTAAAGTACCACCACCACAACCTACAGTTGCGGTTATTGTTACAGTGCCACCAGAACAGCTTGTCGATGGGGTTGCATTCAGATTGGTTGGTGGTGTTTGCGGTTGAATAACCGTAATAGTTTGAGAAACACAGGTTTGTGACCAACCGCATGCATTGTACTTTCTTAAATAATACGTTGTAGTAGGAGAGGGTGTGGTAATCAGGGTTCCAGTCGCCAATTCGCCGGTCGTACCGCAAGTACCATCATACCAGTAAAGTGTTCCGCCTCCGCTCGGAATGCTTCCTGTCAACGTTACCTGGGTACCGGAACAAACCGTTGTTGCAGGAGAAACATTGGAGATGACAGGTGGATTATTATCATCTACATAAATGGTCACTGCAATACAATCTGAGAAGCAACTTACATTTTCCCACCTGCCGTAGAATGTTGTGGTTGTGGTAAGAGTACCGGTTGTCCAGGTTGTACCTGTACCAACCTCAGTACCTCCGCAGGAACCGGTATACCATTTAAAGGTTGTACCCAAACCGCCTATGGCTGTCAGTTGGGAAGTGCCATTTGTACAGACAGAAGTCGGACTGGCTGTATATCCGGTCGGGGCTGTCGGCACCATATCTTCATAAATGATAACGGAAGTAGGTGTGGCTGTTAAGGGGGGAACGGTTGTATATACTCCGTATTTCCAAGTATCCAGTAGCCAGGGTTCTGCGTGATTACGAAACTGCCTGACAGTGCCGGGTGCTCCATGAATCGTATCACCGGTAGCTACACCATTTTTCCAAAGTTCATATGTCACTAGATCGCCATTGCTAACACTGATGGTTACCCCTGTCGCAGAGGTAATGCAATAGTGACCGTCTGCCGGGTTGGTGACCAGTGATTGTGCCTTTAATTGAAAGACGGAAGCTAAAAACAACAAAAGAACAAAAGCTGCTTTCAGCTTGCTGCCAATTCTTGTGAAATCGTAAATTGCTTTCATATTTGAATGATTAGTTTAGTTAAATAGTTTTCGTATGTTAATGATGGGGACAATATAGTGATTTTTTTTGTTCAATGCCGCAAATTAGTTTAAACATTAACAAATTATGTATTAGTTTGTTTCACCTAAAGCATTAATAAATTTCTAACAAACACATTCTCAATCGATTTACTTCATCAGAATGACAATTTTACTCCTTCTTATACATAAATCGTCAGGCAAATATAATTTTTTTTTTTGCAAAACAAATATAAATTAATTTTTTTCAAAAGTGTTATTCAAATGTTATATGGAGTGATTTTTTTATATTAACTTCTTTTTCAACTATTTAACACGTATAAAAAATTTAATTTATTTTTATTCTAAATAATTTTAATCCGTTATCTGTCTACTCCTGCTTTGCTGATAGAACAAATTTAGCAATCCAAGCACAAACCTACAAACAAAAAATGTTTTTTTCAATTTTTCGTAAAAAGAAATCAACAAAAAAATGTTAATAACTATTAAACATACTGTTATTTAACCCCTTTCCGGCAAAACCTTGCAAAATTTTCTGCCGCATCCTTATTCCCTGCCCCCATTGCCTCCTGAAAGTCACGGCAGGCAGTTTCATCATCACCCATCATATGATAATTTACACCCCTCAGATTTATCAGGGCCGGATCACGAATGCCGATTGTAAAAAGATAATCAATATCCGCCAGGCTATTTTTATATTCCCCGACATATTGATAACAAAATGCACGCGTCATATACGCATCAGGTATTTCCGGCGCCCTTGCAATAAAATCAGAATAGAACCTGATGGCCTGCGGATAGTTCTTTTGCTGGAAACTGGTGACGGCTTTATCATAAATGGATCCAAATTGTTTGATCCTGAGCTTCTTATAGAACAATTGGCTTTGCTGTATGATTTCACCATTGTCCGGGATGTATTTCCTGCCTGAATCAAGGAGCGAAACCGCTTTTTCAAGATACCCCCCATTATCACATAACGCCGCGCCAAAAAGATATCCGTCTGCGATCGTTCTGGTTTGTGCGCAATAGGTTTCAACAAGACCGATGGCTTCAGGATACCGTTTTTTCATTTCAAGGATGCGACAGATATTCAGGATGTTGTTAAAAAAGAGGGGTTTGTATCGATATACCTTATAATTATAAACCAGGGCGCTGTCCACATTGTTCAGGCTGAAGTAGGCATTGGCAATGAAGAAATCGGGTCGAGTATCATAAGGGCTTGACCGGTCAGCTTTTAACAAAACCAGCGCCTCCTCGTATTTTTTATCCCTGAAAAGATAACGGGCCTTGCTCACGACAATGGGTTCGGCTTCCATGCTCAGATTCGGGAAAAGCGGGTAGCCCTGTAAGATGAAATCAGTTGGCTGTGTTAGGCTTGTATACATCAAATCTTCCTTGGCAAGCCGCTGAATATGGAGGGAATTGAAATTGATGATCAGCACAATGACCGAGGCGACAAGCAGGGGAAGGAAAAGCAGTATCAATAAAAACGCGCGACGTGGGACGTGGGACGTAAGACGTGGGACGTAAGACGTGGGATGTGGGATGGTGGATGGCTGAGGGTTGGGGCCTCCCGATTGCTGACTGACGACTACAGGCTGCCGACTGGTTGAGAAGGCAATTCCTGCTGCGACGTAAATGGCAAAGAGACTTCCTAGTTCAGGCCGGTCAAGGGGGAAATTGAAGAAGGCGTCGAAGGTGTAACAGAACAAACCGAAAGCAGGAAGGAACAACAATATATAAGATTCTTCCGAAGCGTCCTTCTTAAAGAACGCCCGGATAAAATTATATCCGATAAGCAGGAATATGGAAAGATACAGCAACCCGGCAATTATGCCACTCTCAGCAGTGATCTCAATAAAATCATTGTGCGCCTTGTATTGGTAAACATAATCGGACTTGATCGGGTTCTCGTACTTCAGGACGTCCACTTTCCAGTTCCCGCTACCTACACCAAGCAACGGATCTTCTTTGATCAATTTTAATGATCTTTCCCATGATGCTACTCTTAAGGGTTCACCCTGACCAATGGCTTTCATCTTGGAAAAAAAATCCACTGTATAACGATCCTGTTGTGATTTTGGGTAGAAATATTTAATAGCGTAATTGAAAAAGAGCAGGGAAACTAATATTACAATGCCTACCGATATCAAAACATACGCAAATCTTCGTTTTTCGTTTCTCCGGGAATAGTTCACTCCCATGATAGGGAGATATACAAGAAAAAGGATTACAGATCCTAAATAAAACGAACGTGTACTCATAAATAATGTCCCGAGGAGCCCAACGAAAAAAGAAACGATTCCAAGAATTCTTAACCATCTTTTCTTAAACGAAAACAACCACAAAGCAAATGGTAATTTAACGAAAATAGAGGCAGCGAGAATATTTTTATTTGAATAGACCGACTTTATAGATGCAATAGACGGACCCTTGCCAGCCATAACATTATCAAATACATGGTAAAAAACTGTAAATCCGTCGAAAACCAATAAAATGGATAAAGCAGAAGCAAGGATCGTTACATATCGTTTGTCATATCGTAAGAGGGTGGTAAGAAGGTATGCAGCCGTAAAAACGCTAAAGATCTTCGAAAAGCAGATGATCGATTCATAAAAATTATAAGCCTTGATGAAAGAAAGTAAAGTAAAGACCAAAAAAAGGAAATAGATGATTCCGATCCGGTTTCGGAAAAAGAGAAACAGCAACTCTGTTTTCTTCTTCAGCCATTGCTGGGTGAACAAGAGGAGGAATATAAGCAAATTCAGGGAGGCCAAGGTCAGAAATTTCGGGCCGTTCGAGTCGAAGGAATACAGGTTGGGGGTAAACACGGTGATGAAACCGTACAGCAGGATGATCAGGACATACAGGTAATTGACTTTTGTCACACCTGTTGCCTTCTTCTGAAGCTTTTTTTGTTTCTGAACCGGCTTACCCATTATTTAATATGTCAACATGAAAAAAGTGGAATGAAACATTTCCGATTTGCAAAAAGCAAAAATATAACGAAATGGTCGATTCCTCATTGATTTTTTATTAACAAACACCTTTATCCCTTTGACCCTCCCCCAACCGGGATTGGGGATTAATATTTGTATGCTTACTATTATATATATCGAAGGAGGCAAGCTTTCGCTTTTGCAGAAAATAGCTCACGGAGGTCTTTATCACTCCCATCCCATAAGCCATGCTTCTTGCAAAATTGATCGAGGATGCCTCGGGAAAGTATTTTGTCGGGCAGGTGATCTCTGCAATTTCAAATCCGGCGTAAAAAACCTGGGAGATCATCTGGTTATCGAAAACAAAGTCATCGGAATTGGCATGATAGTTTATGGTTTCGAGCACCTTACGCGAAAAAGCCCGGTAGCCGGAATGGTATTCCGATAGCTTTTCGTTCATGAGCAGATTTTGTATGAAGGTCAGGTACCGGTTTGACAGGTATTTGTAAAGGGGCATTTTCCCTTTTAATGCACCCTTCCCGAGGATACGCGATGCGATCACGACCGGGAAGAGGTCACTGGCGATTATGGAGGCCATGGCCGGGATCAGCTTCGGTGTGTACTGATAGTCAGGGTGGAGCATGATCACGATGTCGGCTCCCAGTGCAAGAGCGGTATCGTAACAAGTTTTCTGGTTCCCGCCGTAGCCTTTGTTCCGGTCATGACGGATCACAGTGGTGATCGGCATGGTCCCGGCAAGCCGGAAGGTATCATCGGTGCTTGCATCGTCGACCAGGACGATGTCGTCGACCACCTCCATGGGGATATCTGCCATGGTCATCTCCAGGGTTTTCTCGGCATTAAAGGCCGGCATCACGACGACGACTTTACGGTTACGGATCATTACCTGCAGCTAAAACTGAAAGTTGCTTTTCTGCTTGCGCATGAGCGGGTTCACCCTCACATCAAGCCCCCTGGTTGCCCTGAGTTCATCTGCCTTCTGTCTGGCTTCCAGAGATGATGGATTGGTCTCAAGTGCTTTATTATAATAATAGGAGGCTACATCATACATCTGTGCCCACTCATAAATGGTTCCCAGATGGCGATAGGCTTCCCATTGCCCGGGGGCATACTCGATGGCTTTATTATAAAAGTAAATGGCTGAATCAGCAAAGCGGCTTTCCCTCTGATAAGTTATCTTCACTTCATAGGCATATCCGTACCGGAACATGGCATCGCCGAATCCGGGATGGATCAACATCGCCTTGCGGGTCGCCTGCATTCCTTCATTCATCATTTGATCTTTGATCGTTATGTCCTTTTCATTTACCGCCCTCATTACCAGGGCAGATCCATAATGCAACTGGTTCTGGGCGCTGTTCTCCCCTGTTTTAATATCGTTGGTGAACAGGGTAATGCTGTCTTTCCACACAGGGTTACGGGCGACGGTAACTACCGAATACAAACCAGTAAACACTAATACGAGAAAAACAAAAATTGGTTTCGATCGTAATGTCGAAAATGAAAACGGCATCCTGGTTTTTAAATCGGCCCTGGTAAGTTGACCCATAATATAAGCCAGGGCAATGCAAAAACCAAGTGATGGTGCAAATAAGTTCCGTTCGGTGAAGATCCCTCCCCGTAACAGGATAAATCCCATCATCGGTATCATGCTGATGAGAAAAAAGCCGGTAGCAAAACCGGTTATGCGCTTATGCCTGATCTGGACGAAACCATAAACAAGCATAAACAGCAGCAGTGCCAGTCCCAATAACGCCCACATATTGATCCAGGTTATTCCCGGGATCTGATTAAAGGAATAATCATAACGGAGCGGATAAGGGAACGCAAGCATACGGATACTGAATAAAAAGAGCAAAAAGACCGTTGAGAACCGGATGGTCTCCTCCCGGTAAGGATAATTGATGATGTCATCGGGGATGGCGGCCTGAACGGGTCCCAGGGCGAGGCGCCTTTGAATGAAAAATAAAAATATGATGAAAAGATACGGGACTATATTCAAAGCGATCAGGGAAACGGATTTTTTAGAGGTATAATACAGTGCAAGGGGCAACAGGAATATCCCAACGATCGCGCTCTCTTTGGAAAGGAGGGCAAGGTAGAAAAAGAGCAAGCTGATGACCAGGCTGACCGGTTTCCTGCGATCGGAATACCGGATCGCAAACCAGAGCATGGCAATCGTATTCAGGAAGCTCAGCAATTCATCCCTCCCTTTGATGTTGTCGACCACTTCGGTATGGATCGGATGGGCAGCGAATAAAAGGGCAATGGTAAAAGGAAACAGAAGGTTCATTTGGGAGAATATGCGGCTCATCAGCAGAAATACCATAGAGGTAAGAATGGCAAAAAACAGAACATTGATAAAATGGCTGACATGCGGGGACGCGCCTGCAAATTGGTATTCGACGGCAAAGGTGATCAGCGACAGCGGGCGGTAATAGCCAAGCTGCATGTTGGAAAAGTGCCAGAAATCGACCGTCAGTAGTTTCGGGATGCCGGCAAAACCTTCCTGCACGTACCGGTTGATGGTGATGGCAGAGTAATCGTCGAGCACATAATCGTGTTTGATGCTGTTTAAATATAGGAAGAAAGCAAAGAAGGCAATAATCAATCCGAAATAGTAGTACGCAGGCGATAAGCCGTTAGGAGTCCCTTTTATCTCTTGGTATTTTTGTTTAGTTTTTAGTTTGATGGACTTATGGTTCGATTTCATTGACAATACTTAGGTCACTGCCGGTCGATTCTGTATGTAAGGAATAAGTGCCTTATCTTAGGGGTCAGAAAAAACTACCTTCGTTATTTTATTTATTATTGTATTTCGATCAAATTCTGATTCAAGTAAATGATTAGATTTTCCTGCCATTTGTTTCTTATCCTCGTTTGTTAAATCTATAAATTTTTTAAAGCCTTCGGCTATGGAGTTTACATCTGAGGGTGAAGCCGTGAAACCAATTCCATTGTCATCAATCAATTGTTTCGCGTCACCTTTAATAATTCCGAAAATAGGTTTTCGTGCAGTCAAATATGTTTGAAATTTAGCAGGAACTGTAATCGAAAAAATCGGGCTGTCAATCAATGATAAAACCAGTACATCACTTTCGTTGAAAAAAGCTATCATTAAATTCAATGGTTTTCGACCATAGAAAATTACATTTTGATAATTGTTTTCTTGGCATAATATTTTGAGCTTTTCGAGATGTGAGCCATCTCCAATGATATTTAAATAACATGAAATTTCAGGTCTGGATTCCGTAAACTTTTCAAATCCCAGAATCACATTTTCTAGGTTTTGCATTTTACCCACATTGCCTGTAAAAGTGAAATTTATCCCCCTTCTAAACCCAACATACATATCCTGTGAACAACTTTCTTCAAGTAATGCCCAGTTCGGCACATAATTGATTAATCCGCCAGTAGTAAATTTTTTTATTTTTGTTTCAAATCCTTTGCATGAAACAAGAATATGATCACAATTTGTATAAACCCATGATACAAATCTATCCAACATCCATTTCTTTATTCCTTTTTCCTTAAAACCAAATGCATATACAGAATCCGGCCAGATGTCCTGCGTCCATATAGTGACTGGAATATGATGTATTTTTTTAATGATAATACCGGCGGCAGAGAACGTAAGAGGGCCGGTCTGATAAATAAAAATCTGATCAAATCGCTTTCCGATCCTGATGGCCACAACAGAAGCGAGAATTGCATTCCAAATATAATTCAGGACCTTTACTTTTACACTCTCACGATAACCTTCAATGGTTTGCACTCTATGAATGGTAATTTCCCCTTTTCTTTCTTTTTGATAAATTTTATTGGTATATCCTGCAAAAACCTTCCCAAAAGGATAAGATGGAACTCTTGTTAACACCTCCACAAACTTTCCCTGTTGAACCCAGGTTTCCGCCAGATCATTCACCATGAAATTTTCCGGAAAAAAACACTCAGAAACAATCAATACGCGTTTTGATGACATTAATGTTGTGAATAATAGTGGGGATAAAGGTTTTTTCTTGTATGCATGAATTCTTCAAGTTCGAACAGCATTTTTTCGTAAGGGGGAGGTGTATAAATAAAATCGGTCCGATTTGAAACCAACGATTTATCGACAATTTTCGATTCAAAGGGTTCAATTTCAATATTATTGCGATGCCATATTTTATTGCAAAGTTCAAGCAATTCAAATTTTGATATTTTCTTTCCCGGCGTTAAATGATAGAGTCCCGTTATATTCTGTTCGATTGCAGCATCGATAGCACGAGCCAGCTCCAGGGCAGTCAGTCCTGACCAAAATGACTTTGTGTACCCTTTTACAGAACCCTTTTGATTCATAAACCAATTGAATAAGCCTTCTCCCATATGATTAAGATCCGGGCCAATAATGGAAGTTCTTATCGTTAAATCTATAGTATTATTGATCTCTCCAAGGGCTTTACTTCTTCCATAAATACTTTGTTCATCAGGGAAATCATTTTCAGAATAAGAACCTTTTAAACCGGAAAACACACAATCGGTACTTTTATGTATCACTCTCCCACCTGTTTCATGTAATAAGGAAGCAAGAAAATGGGGTAAAAATGAGTTGATATAAATTGCTTTCGCAGGGTTTTCATTAGATTCCTTGATAAGCACAGCGGTGCAATTAATCAATACATCGGGTTTTTCAGATCTGATGAAACTCTCAATCGCGTATCTATTTGTCAGGTCCAGAGAATCCGTTGCATCCAGGGTTTTTTCCGGATAGGATACATAGTTTAACTCATACTTACACAGACTCTTAAAATGAGTATATACGATATGACCCAATATACCTGGGGAGCCCACTACAATAATCTTTTTCATCCTTTCTTCATTGATGTTATAAGTACTTATGCCAAACTGTTCGGTTAATATAATCTGTATAGGATAATATGATCCGTAAAACTTTTTTTGAAACATGCAAGGCTTCGTAATCCTGTATGGTAGAAGGTTTCCATGTATTTCCTTCAGTCTGCATAGTAACCACGCGTATAGATTCGATAATCCTCTCACTTTTTAAACCCGTCATTATTAAAGTCCCTTCATCCATCCCTTCCGGCCTTTCGTGGGCCTGACGGATGGTAATGGCAGGAAAACCCAGTATCGAACTTTCCTCAGTTATTGTCCCGCTATCCGAAATCACGCAATAAGCATTAAGTTGAAGTTTAATATATTCTGCAAAACCATAAGGTTTCGCAAAAGTTATCATAGGATTGGTTGAGGTGAAGCTTATCGCTTCAAGTTTATTCCTGGTACGGGGATGGGTCGTGATAATGATCCGTTTATTATAACTTTTTGTGATAACATCCAGTGATTGGAGTAAATCCTGAAAATTCCGGGGAGAATCGACGTTTTCTTCCCTGTGGGCACTCATGATAAAATACTCTTTCGGTTTTAGACATTCCCGTTCAAGGATATCATTCATCTCAATAGATTTTTTATGAAAAGCCAGTACTTCAGCCATGGGAGAACCTGTTTTAATAACTGTTTCAGGTTTGATGCCTTCATCAAGGAGATAGCGCCTGGCGTGCTCAGAAAGAGGCATATTGATATCACTAAGATGATCTACTATTTTACGGTTGATCTCTTCAGGGACTCTAAGATCGAAACATCGGTTTCCAGCTTCCATGTGGAAAATTGGTATTTTCCTTCGTTTTGCAGGAATCACCGCCAGACAGCTGTTGGTATCGCCATATAATAGGATGGCCTCAGGTTGTGTAATTTCAAACAGTTCATCACTTTTCCGGATAACATTGGCTATCGTCTCAGCGGCATTTGTTCCGGCAGCATCCAGAAAATAATCGGGTTTTCTAATCTCCATCCCATTAAAAAATATTTCATTCAGTTCATAGTCATAGTTTTGCCCCGTATGAACCAAAAGATGCTCTGTATATTTATCCAGTTCGGCAATTACCCTGCTCAATTTTATTAATTCAGGGCGTGTTCCAACAATGGTCATTATTTTCATAACTACTAATGCTTAAGTTCCTGTTTAATAAAATCTAAATTCATTAATAAATCCTTTGTTTCCTTGAGCGAAAGGCGTTTGGTATTGTGTGAATGATAATCTTCAAATGCGGAGGTTTTCACTTCTCCTTTTGCAAAATATTTAGCATAATTAAGATCCCGGTTGTCTGCAGGTATTCTGTAAAAATTTCCCTGATCAATTGCTTTTGCCATTTCCTCGCGGTTACATAATGTTTCATATAGCTTTTCACCGTGCCGTGTTCCAATAATCCTGAGTTCATTTGAAGCATTGAAAATATCTTTTAATGCTAATGCTAAATCACCGATTGTTGAAGCTGGTGCTTTCTGAACGAAAATATCTCCGGGAAGAGCATTGGAAAATGCATATGTTACTAATTTTACTGATTCGCCCAAGGTCATCATAAAACGAGTCATTTTCGGATCAGTCACCGTAAGTGGTTTCCCATCTTTGATTTGTTTAACGAATAGCGGGATTACAGATCCTCTAGAAGCCATTACATTCCCATACCGGGTTGCACAAAAAATCTGTTTCTCCGGATCCAGTAACCTTGATTTCGCCACCATTAATTTCTCCATTAGCGCTTTGGATAATCCCATCGCATTAATGGGATAAACAGCTTTATCTGTACTCAGCACCACGACCTTCTTAACATTATTTTTTAAAGCGGCTTCGAGCATGTTTTCCGCGCCCAAAATATTCGTTCTTACCGCTTCCATGGGATAAAACTCACAGGAGGGTACTTGTTTCAAGGCAGCCGCATGAAAAACATAATCCACGCCTGCCATCGCCTGATTGATGCTGTCGAAATGTCTGATATCACCTATGTAATATTTAATTTTATCGCTCTTATATACCATTCGCATGTCGTCCTGTTTTTTTTCATCTCGACTGAAAATACGAATTTCCTTAATTTCAGAAGTTAAAAATTGTTTCAATACAGCGTTACCAAAGGATCCTGTGCCGCCTGTAATTAATAATACTTTTTTTGAGAACATATAAAAGTTTTGATTTTTATTTGTAACATATCAAATAATTACTGTAACCAAATGTTCTTGCTATAAAAATGAAGGCTATAGTTATTTAGCATGCTTTCTTAAGTAAAACTCCCTGTCAGATTCTACAATGCTTATATCATAATAGCTCATAGGATATTGATTTCGTTTTGGAAATTTTTTATTCGTTTCGCATATGTAACCTAATTTAACATCATTGCCAAATTTTTTTCTTGCCATAACCCACAGTGGATATTCATAGGAGTCACCACCAAGGCTTAATGCTATTTTTTTACATGAAAGGGGTATAGAATCAAATATTTTTTTATACTTATAATAAAGATAAGGCTGGAGGATAAAATAGCTTTCCATACGGGAAGTTGAAAATACGGTTCTCCTTTCTAAACTAAAGAAATTAAGTGAATCCTGCAATTCGTACAGCTGTGCTTTTTTAATGTTGGATAAATCTGGTTTTACCTTATAGCCAACTTCTGTACAATCATAATATTCAAAAATCCTTTCCCGGTATTTGCTTGGTATCTTAAATGAGATAATATCCTTAGTTAGCGTGCCTTGTGGTTTTTTGGTTACCCGCCTCACAATACTTATGAGGTTTGGTAATATAGTTTTATTGTTATTAAAATATACTGGAGGTAAAGAATAAAATATTAATAAAATTATTAAGATGTTTAACAAATACGGCGTTTTGTACAGAATCATAAAAATAACACTTCCGGAAATTATGGAAGATACAAGGATTAGTGGGAGAAAGAATCGGTTCCCCCAAGGCTGCCATTTGAATAATAAAGAAAAAAACAATAAACCTAGTACTATGCACAAATAAAAAATTAAAAATTCTTTTTTGTTTTTAAGGTTTTTATAAAAAACCAGGAATAGTCCAGCTAAAATAAATAGAATGGTGTGAAGAGGACTACTAACGCCATCCTCTGTAATTGAAAATGTTACTCCATATTTAAACGACCCGAAATTATTACGCGGATCATCAGGTGAAATTCCAAGTAAGCGATGAAACTTATCTATATTCAAATGCAGTAGTCTGTTATAGGAATCAATGGGAAGCGACAAGTTATCTGTAATGTTTTTTGAACAGTTGGAAAGCATGTTTATAACACCCGGTTTTTCATTTTTCATTCCTTGAGATTCACTTTCAGGACCCACCGGAGACTGAAAATATAAAAGGTTGCGAGTAATAAATGGTAAAAAGATTGTGCTTGCAATAACAAGCAAAACAAAAACAGTAATAATTATTTTTTTTAGAGGGAACATTTTAAAAAATACAAAGGCAAACCAAACACAAAAAGGGAATGAAAATATCAATGTCGTATATTTGGTAAGCCCCCCTAAACATAAGGAAGAAGACATGAAAAATAAAGTATGTAAAAACCGATCTTTCCCATGAATTGTCAAGTAACCAAAATAAATGAAGCAAGTTAAAAAGAAAGCAGCAACATAGTCGGTTTGGGTGGTAGTGGATTGAAAAACACCCATCGGAATACAAAGAGCAAGCAAAACCGAAAAAAACTGTCCCTTGTATCCTAAACCAAACTCTTTAGTGCACAGAGAAACAACTGCTAAAGAACCCAGCATGGAAAACCATTGCACAAGGTTGGCGAAGTAATCACCCCCGCTTAATATTTGAAAGTTTAGAATAACATACTCGGCAAGCGGGGTATACACAATTTGCCGGAGATTGTCAGTGGGATAAGGATATATATTTTGATTTTGTATCCAATGTTCCACCCGAGGCATGTGGTAGGTCATGGAATCCCAATTATTTGGAGGAACCAAAATAGATAACAATAGCAATGGAAGAAGAATAAAAAACACTGAAAACAATATATAAATCCAATAAATGAAGGATATATTTTTAAAAGTAAAGCTGAATTTGCATTTGAACACCTTAATCCTGAAGCATAAATAAACTATGACTAAGAATGTAAAACACCAATATAATGAAAGGTAAACAATGTTAAGCATATTTGTTATCGATAACAATTCTGCAGAAACATAGCATAGAAAGGAAAATATAATCAATGTTTTAATTAAGCTTAATCTAATACTCGAATATAAACCAGAGCCGGCATCTATCTCATTTTTATATAAATACAAAAAGAGCAATATAAACGTTACGATACAAAGAATGACTAACATTTTATTGAGTTAATCCTTATAATTCACTGTTAAATAATTGGATAGTAAAAAGTGGATATACCTTTTCGGTAAAAAATAAGGTCTGTACTTATGCATATCACGAGCAGATAGGCGAGTTGATAAGGTCAATAAAGGAATTAATTTTATCCTCTGAGATAATCTTGGATTTTTTTTCATTTTCTATTTGCGATGTGGCTTCCAAGATCGCATTTTTTAACGAAGAAGGCTGATAGGGATTGAAGATAGCTGTTGGTGTTATTGTCTCTTTAGAATATGGAAGATCAGCAGCAATAACTTTACATTTTTGCTGAATAGCCTCCATTAGGGGTAGTCCAAAACTTTCACTCAGGGAGGGGTAAATAAGATATTCAGATGATTGATACAGGTTTAATAGTTCTTTTTGACCAATGATTCCGTGGTTTTGAATTTTCAAACCTTTAAATTTTAAGGAGGAGATTATCTTGATTAGTTTTACATCCGTCTTAGGAATCGTCAAGTGTAATTCAAATTGATAGCCATCCTCGTAAAGCATTTCCCAGGCTTTTAGTAGTACTTTATGGTTTTTATGTGGTAGGCCTGTACTAGGATAAACGAACGACTCAGGATTTTTGACACACTTAGACGGGATCATGGGGTCAGGCACAAAAAAAAATGGAAGGATTTCCACTTGCTGACTTTGAATTTGCAACTTTGTGATCAGTAGTTGTTTCGTGAATCCTGTTTGAACTATCCACTTGTTTGAATTATTTTTATAGTATAAAATAAATTTTCTTTTTAAATAAAACAGAATACGCGCGCGAATTGGATAATATAAACAATCCTGAAGTAAGAGTACATTTTGGAAAAATGTAAATACCGGTACTGATAAATGAATCGGAGGAGGAATATTGCTAAAGCATAAAACAGTGGAAAAACTACTTTTATTTTGTTTATAAAATTTCTTCCGATTTTTTAATGAGGATTCAAAAAATATTTTTTCAGAATCGAAATCGATGAAAAAGTTTTTTTCCCCTCGTTTATCGAGTAAAAAAAAAGATACTATCCCTTTTTTTTTAAGGTTAGAATAAAGATATTTCAATAACGTAATACCTCCAGGAGAATTCAAAAACAAGGCATCGACTAAAAGCATTATTTGTTTACAATTAAATTATTTTCTTTTTTAATATTTACAGATTATACGGTCAAGTTTCGATTTCTGCTAAACAACCAGATTGCGGTAATTCCCAGATTGATCGTTATGCCCGAGCCATCCTGCAATGGATTATTAAAAGCAAAATGAAAAATAAAACCAAACAAAATACAGAAAACTGCAACGGAAAGTGGATTTGGTGATAGTAATGAATCTCGCAATGCTAATGAAAAAAAATATCCAATTATGTAAACGATAATTATTGTTCCTGGAAATGTAAAATCGGAAGCTATCCATGCATAAAATGTTGACCAGTAATTTCCAAAAAAACCATTTTGCTTCATATCCAACCTCAGACCATATGAAATATTCTTAGGACCAGTCCACCCTGTCAATTCTTGTATATTGTCCATAATAAAATATGAATTTGACAAACCAAATCCAATACCATTATAAGGTAAATCAAATGCCTGATTCAACCTATAATATGAGTGTGCTAAATAAAATGATATATTATTTATTGCTGGATGTGATTGAGGTGGTAATATTTTAAAAAGTACAAAGTTTTTATCTGGTATTTTTTTTGTCAGCGGATTTATTGGTTGATAAACACTTCTGCTTTCTGTCAATAAACCAATGTATGCAAAAAAACCCATAAAAAATATCATTGCCATAAGAAAAAGAAATATTTTGTGCCGCGCTTTAATAATAATGTTCTTTTTATAAATACCTAATAAAAATGCAGCAGTTACAATTAATACTATACCGACGATTCCAGCCCGAGTACCGGATCCAATTGATGATGCTATACTATATATTATCATAATATACACACAATACCGATATCCGCGATTTAATTTCTTTGAACTAAATATTCCGTTTGTTATTGCAATGATTGTGACTGGTAAAATAAATATGTCAATATATGAAAATAAATTAGGGTGGTTCGTGGTTCTTTTCATGTAAGACTCCGATGCATCTTTAAAAGTTGTGAATACATTGGCAAGATCACCACCACTTGTAAGTATTAATTTAATGATTAAATAAATAAATGAAATAATAATGCTTGTTTGAACGAATTTAATATAATTGATCTTGATTTTACATTTCCGCCCATATGATTTTTGTCCCCTCATGTATCCTAAAAAAAGAGAAACATTAACTATAAAAAGGTATGTATAAAATAAAAATGAATTGTTTATTTTATATTTATATGGGCCAAAAACAAATACTAATATAGTTAACAATAACCAGCTTAGTAAAAGAATTATTGGCATAATTTTTTTCCCCTGTTTCGAAATCATAATTTTTCCTGCGGATGGTTAATATTTATTGCCCGCTCACCTTTTAAAGATTAATAGAATTTCCCGGAATGCTCTTTTTTCTGTCTCACCAAACACGCCAATGATAAATCCAAAGAAAATAAAAGTTAAACCAATGAAAGTTCCAACTGCAATTAATCCGAGCCATGTCACTGCAAAGGAACTTAACAAGAAAGCGAATAATGCAATACCGAATGTTAAAATAAAAGGCTTTAAATATGCTTTATATAAAAAATAAACAACCGGAATTTTAAGAAAGCGTAAAAGTACGACAATTAAATAAACAATGTCAACTGAACAGGTTAACAATAAAGCCCAACCCGCTCCCATCAATCCCAAAGGCCGAATGAATAAAAAACAAAATGATGCCAAAAAAACAGCACGAACTATTCCATAAACAGTAAATTGTCGGATCTTTCCAAGTCCTACCATAATATTATTTGGAATGGAAGCTGTTAAAGTCGAAATAAAACCAGCAACGCACAATAAGCGTAGCACACCTATAGTCTGATTTGCAATTGTTGGCGTCCAGAGTTTTAAAAATGAATCACCAAGTATTAAAAGTGGAATAAATATTACCCCAGCTAATGCAGCATTAAATTGAGAAGCGCGAATAAATATATCCCTTAACCGATCCATTTGACTCAGACTTTGTAGTTCGCTTGCCATCGGGAATATAAAACCGAGCATATAAGCAAGCATATAACCGAATGAATTCACTACAAGAAATGGTACAGCGTATATTCCAGCGGCAGCCACTCCTACCCATATTCCAAGAAGGGTCTGATCAAGTTTACTTACCAAACTACTAATAATTCGATTGAAAGTGCCATATCCAAGATAACTTCTTACCCTCCTGAGTGTTGCAGTATGCAACCCTTTTACAAAGTTAAATTCCGGTAACAACCGGCGTGAAAGCAGAAAATATGAAGGGCCCCCAAGAGTTGTTATTATCGTTCGTGTAAGAACATATCCAACAACACCATATCCGGCATATACTGCTAATAAACCAAGAATTGTGCCCACCGTGCTAATAACAATTGATACTGAATATGTAATATCAAATCGCTGCAATCCCATTGCAAGAGCACGTCCCCACGACATTCCAACACTTCCCAAAAATCCTATCCCTGCTATCCTGAACACAGTAATTGCCTGATCGATTAAATCAACCGGAATTTTAAAAACTGATTTCGCCAGCCAACCGGATAGAAGTATGATAGATATCATCCCTCCAAGTCCGATGTATATATATAATTGCAGTGTCGTACTCAGAAGGTGATTTTCGGCTTTCTTGTCTTTTCGTGCACGATCCTCTGCAAGATATTTGGTAATTGGCAAATCCAATCCCATATCCATGAAAGTCAAGTAACCAATAATAACTGCCACCAAGCTCTGCAGACCATAAGCAGTTTCACCAAGCATATGCAAAAGGAGCGGAGTAGTAACCAAATTGACTACCATGGGTACAAGGTAACCCATTGCACTGGAGAGCATATTAACTGATGATCGTTTAAGATTGCTCACTATGGATTATCAAATTCCTTCTATGACTTTTACAATTGTTTCCGCAAGCGATGTACAAAGAAAAGGTGAGAATTGACTACTTGATAAAAATGCTGTAATGCATTCTCGATAAAGGTCATATTTTTGTTCACTAATGCTTAAAATAAAATCCGCTAAATGTTCGTCAGATGAAAATTGTCTACGATCTATAAAAGTATTTGGAGGCAAGTACTCATTAATATTGGGAGCTCCTAAGTAAATAGGCACGCAATCGCTACGCATACAGTCAAAAACCTTCTCCGTAATATAACCGGGTTCCATAGCGTTTTCATAACACAGTGCAAAACGATATTTTGGAAAAACATCTGCTTTGCTGGCGACAACACCTTTGTATGATGAATATAATGGGTAAGAAGTTTTCAAATAGTTTTGAATCATTGTCGCAGGTTTATTCCATCCGATTCCGTATAAGTCAAATTGGTCACAGAAGTTACGTTCAAAATATTTTATTGAAGTTCGTCTAACTGAATAAAGTTCGAGTGGATGAGAGCTATATTTATTAGCAGAAATGTTAACTAGAAGTTTCTTGTCATTAAAAGGTAATGATTTTATTTTCAACCATCGAATTGGTTGAGGAATTCGATATTTAAAAAATCGTTTGTTATCAACCATATTGTCATTCCATGTGAAAATTACAGGAAACATTTCTCCAAGTTTAGAGATGTGGTTTTCTGGTAGATGGATGATTCCTTCAGCGACAATTAATGCCGTTCTATCATAAAGTCGATTTGTTTGACATTCTGCATATACATCTCGCTCGTGCAAAGATGTTCGTCTAATCAATTTTTTTACACCTTGTCTGATTCTCCGTGACAATCCAAAACGCTGTAATCCCACACTAGTAGCCTCACTAAAAAGAATAATATCAGCATTATGTATTTCAGTTTGATTAGAGAGAAACATAGAATACCCTAATGACGCTAATTTATCGATGAAATCTTGATCTCGATGAGCACTATAATGCGCCCAAAAAGTGTCGAAGGTGGCAATGTGTATAACTAATTTCTTCATAAATGTCAATTTGCCGCTTTTAAATATATGGGAATATCCAATTCTCCTATATTATTTTTAAAATCATGTAGGTCGTGTCAAAATTAATTTCAAACGTTCACTATACTAAATATCTAAAAAATGTTTATATGAATTATTTCTGATTAATCTTCTGTAATTTTAATAATTTATAGTAAATAGTCAGTAAAATAATTTTGGGAAAAAACTCAGTAATTGAATACTTAATAAGCAATTTAATTAAATGTAAATATCTTTTTGAAATCACCGAAATTTTGTCATTAGAAAGTCTGTATTTCATTTCTGCATAAATATTTTGTATCCTAAATCTTATAATTAATGGGTGATTCTTGTGATATTCGGAAGATTTTCTTATATAACCAATTAATTTTAAAATACCAATAAAATCATAAATTTTACTATCTTGATCCTTATGTTTATAATAATCCATAAGGGGTCTTGCGACAAAAACAATCGGACCCAATGTCAATAAATCAATTATAAAAGCAGCATCACAGTTTTTTCTTCCATAGTTTGTGTTAAATTTCATTTTTTCTGCAACTTCCCTCCTATATAGATAGCCCGGCAACGGTACAAATTTTTGAACTGAATAGGCTTTAATGATTTGTTCCCGGTCATAAATTGTAATATCAGATTTTAAATCTTTATAAAAAAAATTTCTCTTAAGTTGACCATTTTCAATAATTCGTGCATTTGCACCAACAGCAACAATTTCTTTCCTTTCATTAATTATTTTGCAAAGATATTCCAGCATATTGGAATGCATGGTGTCATCATCATGAAAAATCATAAAATAATCTGAAGTTACGTCATTTAATATTAAGTTAAAATGTTGAGGATTTGTTGGTATTCTATGAATATACTTAACCTGATTTACATACTTTTTATTAATAATAATTGATGTGTCATCATTTGTTGAATTGTCTGAAATAATCAACTCAAACAATTTGTAAGATTGGTTTAAAATTGAATCAATTGTTTTTTCAATTAAATGTGGCCTGTTATATGTTGCAAGAAATACTTGAATTTTTTTTGGTTGCAAATAATTAATATTTTCAATCATTTAATTTTATTTTGCTGATTAATCTTTAATAAGTCGATTTCATTTCACTCATTTGGGGTCAGAAAATTCTTTAACATTTTCAACAGATTCGATGTCGCAAGCCACATTTGAATTTCCCATTAAAGCTAAATATAGATATCCAAAAAATGCGATCAGAAGTGCTGGCGTTTTCATTTCAGCAACGTACGAGCTCAAGCCTATCAGGCGGAATGGTAAAATCATGTACCGTGGGATGAAAAGATAGGCAATTGAAGCGGATATGACAATGGTTAGGATCAGGGCAACGTTCTTTGAGGAAATCAAATCAAGCCGAGAACGGGTGAACAAGAGGATAAGCGGTAAAATTTGTATGACAAGTTTATAGTCATGACTCACTGAGGGGACTAATGCCATGAGACAAAAAGATATACCGATTATGCCTATTTCCATACCGTTAAAATGAGCTTTAACTAAAACTTTTGTATTTTTTTTTCTATAATGTTTTGTTAACTGGAAGTACCGGAATACTGCTACTGCAAAAAATCCAAGAAATGGCAACAGAAATATATTTAATGAAATGTAAGACTTGAGATAAACCATTCCATTAAAAGGACTAAGAAATGAAACTAAAGAATGATTGCCCGCCCACAGAAATGGGTTGGCTGAAAATTTCAAAACAGTAAAGACAAAGTTTTCAAAGCCTGGAATTCCTAAAAGGGAAAGCATGAGTCCATTAAAAACAACAAAATATAAAATCCCCTTCCATCCAAAACGTGCAAATAACAGGACCAATAAAATAGCAGGGTATATTTTTAATTGGGTGCTGATAGCCAGTAATCCAGCACTGGCAATCATATACCTTTTACTCATTGCTAATAAGGCAAACGCAGCAAAAGCAACAGCAATTATATCGTAATTCCCTCTCTCAAAAGCAAAATTAACCGGGTAAGTTTGAAAAAGAATGTATACAATTAAAAGAGAAAGAATTGCCTTACATGTTCGTTTGTATTTGTATTGAATGATCGCGTTCACTTTTTCACTTAACAATGTATAAACTAACGCAAATAAAAATAGCAGAAGAATTATACAATAGAATTGATAAGCAATATCAGCAGGGAAAAATGATAGTGGGAGGTACGCAATGGTAACAAACGGTGGATAATTATTGCACCCGACTGCTAAATATTTATCAATACCAGAACGAAGTGCAACCGCATAAACATGCACTGCTTTAAAATCCATTCCTTTGGGCAATGCTTTGAATTCTGACTGTCCATCATTGTATATGCCATCCCCTTGTATTCTGAAATCCAAATAACCAAAGATAAGCACCAATAAAAAAACAATAATTCCAACCTGAGATATTTTTAAGTCAATCACAGCCTTCCATATTCCAAATATTTTATTTTTAATCATGCTAAACATGCAATTAAAAATTAATTCTTTCTTTTTCTATGACCAGTGGCCGTTCCTTATATTGAATCTGAGTCAGGACTGATCCAACATACTCTCCTATTATCCCTATAAAGATCAACTGAACGGATGAAAAAAAGAACAATCCAATAACCAGGGGAGCCAGGCCAACATTAAACTGGTTCCAGAAAATTAATTTGTAAACGAAATAAACCAAAGCAACGATAAGGCTAACAATTGCAATTGAAAAACCGACAAAACTTGCCATTCGTAAAGGAATTTTTGAATAATTGACGAATCCCAGCATGGCCATATCATACAGGGTGATGAAACTTTGCGCCGATTTTCCTTTTTTCCTTTTTGGTTGAACATATTCAATCTCATATCGTTGTAATCCAAATTCCGGAATCAATCCCCGAAAATATGGGTACGGGTCGTTGATTTTTTTGACAATATCAATGAAACTCCGGTCATATAATCCAAAACCGGTAAAATTTTTAATGAGTTTTATATCAGAAAATTTATTCAAGGTCTTATAAAATGTTTTACGTATAAAAAAGATTAATATATTTTCTTCACTTTTTTTCTTGATTCCAATGACAATTTTATATCCTTCTTCCCATTTTTTTAAAAAATCGATAATCATTTCAGGTGGATCCTGAAAGTCTGCTACAAGACTAATGATAGCGTCCCCATTTGCCTGGTAGATGGCATGTATCGGTGAACGAATATGGCCAAAATTACGTGTGTTAAAAATAACTTTAACATTTTCATCCCTTGAGGCGATTTCTCTTAATATTTCACGGGATTTGTCATGAGAATCATTGTCAATAAAAAGATGTTCATAATTATATGTCGTTAAAGTTTTAAAAATATTTTTTATACATAAATAAAGTTGTTCAATATTTCCCTCTTCATTATAACAAGCTGTAACGATGCTGATGAGTTTCTTTCGATCTTCCATTATGCAAAGATTAATTTATTTCGTTTCTTTGAATCTAAATACAATTGACTTAATAAGAAAATAAGAAATAACGGCCCCTGGCAACAACCAGATTGCACCGGCAATATAATTGCTGATCTTGAAATAATTTGTTATATAGAGAAACAATAGTCCCAGTAGATAAGTGATCCCATAGACAAGAAAAAATCTGAATATTAACATATTGTTATTATTCTTGAAGACAATAATTCCTGTAGTTTTAAAATTAAATAAAATGCCAATAAATGTGGAAATCAGCGTCGCAATCGAATAATGCACTTTTAGATAAATCAACAAAGCAAATAACCCATAACCAAAACCAGTATTTACCAGTCCGACGATTAGGAAAAGAATAAATCTCTTAGGCAAATGCGCTTTGATTAATTGAAAATATGAGAGATTACCATTCATCGATAAATATCCTTTCAGGATAGATTTTATTTTTAAGTAACCTTTGTTTGAATTCCTCAATCATTAAGGGTGGCCCGGAAAGATAAAAATCTGAATTATTTGGATTTTCTCTAAGAATTTGAGCAATATCAATTATCCCTACTTTTATATTATGAGTTAACTTATGAATCACTCCTTCGCAAAAAATAGTATAGTTGAATAGTGTCATTTGTTCTTTACATTTTTTAAGGATCGATTCAAAGATGATTAGTTTTTCCTCTCTTACCCCATAATAAAGAGCTATCGCCCGACTATCTTTCATTGCCAAACAATGCTCAAAAAAACTGATATAAGGGGAGATACCGGTCCCTCCTGCTATAAGGACCATATGGTTGCCGGTCGATTCAAACGTAAAACTTCCATATGGAAATTTCAACCAAACGATTGAACCTTCAACCAGTTCTGATGCCATCCTAGCGGTATATTTGCCTTTTACCGATATAACAATCCTGATGATGTCTGAGCCTGGTGAGTTTGCAATAGAAAAAACCCGCGATTCCGGCCAGGATTGACTAGGGTCATAGGGATCGATGGAAAGATGAAGAAATTGTCCAGGTTTAAAAGAAGGAATTCTTCCTTCTGGTCTTAAAAAATATTCAATAACATTATCAGAATGACGATTGACGCATCTTACGTTCGCTTTTATCTTTTTAGGTGAAGCCATTAAAATCTATTTCTCTTTCTTTTGAAAAAATTCATTAAATTTCTCCACCAAATAATTTATCTTTTCATCCGTCATACCGGGATAAGTACCGACAAAAAACGTATTGTTCATGATATAATCGGTATTTGTCAAAGATCCGACAACACGGTGTTTTATATCTGAAAACGCAGGATGTCTCAAAAGATTTCCGGCGAATAGATTCCGGGTCTCTATATTATTCTGATTCATAAATTCAACAATTTCGTTTCTTGAAAATCCTTTATTTTCACGGATAGTCAGAATAAAGCAGAACCAGGATGGTTCAGCGTTCCCGGTAGCTTCAGGAAGAATCAGGTAAGAGTCAAGGTCTTTCAGTCCGTTATAGATCTTATTAAAATTATTTCTCCGCGTTTCAATGAATCCGGGAAGTTTATCCATCTGGGCAGAACCTATTGCAGCCTGCATATCGGTCATCTTCAGGTTATACCCGATCTCCGAATAAACATATTTATGATCATAACCCAGAGGCAAAGTACCGAATTGCTGGCTAAAGCGTTTTCCGCAGGTATTGTTTTCACCACCTTCGCAATAGCAGTCGCGGCCCCAGTCACGGAATGACCGCAAGATCTGTCCCAGTTGATCGTCAGGAGTGGCAACACAACCTCCTTCTCCCGTGGTAATATGATGTGCGGGATAAAATGAGACGGTTGAGACGTGTCCGAAGGTGCCGGTCAACTTTCCGTCATATTTTGCTCCCAGGGCATCACAATTGTCTTCGATGAGCCAAAGGTCGTGATCATGGACAACCTCCATTATGGCTTTCAGGTTGAACGGATTTCCCAAAGTGTGGGCAAGCATGATCGCTCTGGTCTTGGGCGACAGGGCCTTCTTTAAATGGGTAACATCGATGTTGTAAGTGCCGATATCGATATCGAGAAATACCGGGACCATCTGATGCTGAATGATGGGTGAAATGGTCGACGGGAAACCGCCGGCCACGGTTATCACTTCATCACCGGGCAATAATCTTTTAGAGCCGAGTTTTTTAGAAGTTAATGCACTGAGGGCAAGAAGGTTGGAAGACGAACCCGAATTTGTAAGAATGATATTCGGTAGATTAAAAAAATCTTCCAGTTTTTCAGTGAATTCCTGTGAATATCGTCCGGCCGTCAGCCAGAAATCAAGGGAAGCATCGACGAGGTTTACCAGTTCCTTTTCATCAAAGACCCGGCCCGCATAATTGATTTTTGAAGTTCCAGGAATAAATGTTCTATTTATTGACCTGCGCTGAAAATACTCTTTAGTGAGTTTTAATATTTCTACGCGAATCTCTTGATCATTTATCATTTTTCGAACTAAGATTGCAGAAATGAAAAATTATGGTGTCAAAGGGTTGATAAGCATAATTGGTTTTCTATGTTATTCTTTTACCTTTTGTCTGTGTATAGGAATTGCATAACAAACTAAATCCCATCCCACGTTACCATGTGGCCTCAGGTAAAAACGATAACCCGAAGTTAAAGATCTAACCATTAATGGCAGTTTCCATAAATGATCAAATTGATGATATACCGACATCGCAAGAACAGGTAAACACTTTTTAATCAACTTAACTGCTCCAGTAATTATTTCCGGTTCAGCACCTTCTGCATCCATTTTAATATAAGTTGGATCGCAGTTGATTAACTCGTCATCTAAGGAAATGCATTCAACAGATATGTTTCCATTCTCCTTGATTACTGATTGCAGTGAACCCAAGGCCTCAAATGAAATCCTTTTCCTCTGATCGCTTACAGCAAACGGATGCAAAGAGATTTTTTCAATAATTTTTTCTGGTAAAAGAGAAATGAATTCTTTAAATCGGTTATAATTATCCGGGTCTGGTTCATATGCAATATATTGATCAAATCCCTCGGGGCTTTTCTTTAAAAATTCTCGGAAAGTGTCTCCATCATAGGAGCCGCAATCAACAAAAATTTCATTCGGATTAATTTTTAAAATATCGTCAGGAAAATATTGGTTATTTAAAGCTGGAGATGATAATCCCGCAGAATCACCCAACACGCGTAAACGGATTTGAGCCAGATATTCTTTACACGAAAGATCATCAACCCATAATGAAAATGCAGATGTTATAAGATCGGCTTGACTTAACGTTTTATGTGGAAGATCTAACTCAAAATATGGCAAAAACATATCAGGGTATTTCCAATAAAGGAAAGTAAAAGGGACCAGTGTAATTTGTTTTATTTTATTTAACTGTTCATGAATTTCTTCAAATGGATGACCAACAGTGTCACTCCATATTGTAAGAATAAAAACATCATTTGAAAATTTCTGAACCGCCTCAAGGGGTGAAAATACTTTAAGGCCATCTATTGTCATATTCCAGACCGATGTATTGTTATCTGTAAAACCATGTGGTTCTATACCTAATTTTCTTAAACCTGCTAAAGTTCTCCTTCCCAATCCGCCGCAACCAAAAAGGATATACCCTTCGGATTGTTTTTCTCCAACTAATTTGTCAAATGCAGTTTTTTCCCTTTCTTTAGATGAAAGTATACTTTCATCAAGCAACGCTGCCAATTCAGCTTCTAATGCCTGTTTCATTTACATTTTCAGTTACTTTGATCCCTTGTAAAAGTTCATTCAGAAGTTCAAGGGCTTCTTTTATTGATAATTTGGAACTGTTCCAGGGTCGAGGGAAAAGCAATGTTTCGATTCCAATATCTCTTACTTCCCGGATGTTAAATGGGTTATCGTCGATTATAATATCCCCTTTCCCCAACCATTCAAGAAAATTCTTTTTGGTGGTTTTACTTGGATCAACGCCGTCCTCCCTCGGTGATGGAGCAACATTAAATGACCTGAACCATAAATGAAAATGCTTAAACAACCAGGCAGCGGAGTGTGTTGCTAACGACATAGGAGTCGCAGTAAGAGCAATGTGCCTGAAATTCTTTCCGTTTATCCTGAACCATTCTTTGATTTCCGGAACCGGTTGCATGAAGGAACTCTTTTCAACTCTGAATTCATCCAGAGAATGTATATAATCCTCAAAGCTGATATTCAGTAGTCTATGAGGCGGGTTTTCAACGATTTCATCATAAAGCACATCGCAATCCGGATGTTTCTTTTTCCAGTGGAGTTCCAGCCAGTCCCTCATCAGATCGTTCAAAACATCATCAATGTCCCAGATAATGGTTTTCATCCCTACTATGATCAGTTCTCTCCGATGGGTTTAATGATCATATTCTCAAGAAACTCTTTCCGATCGAGGAACGGTGCCAGATCTTCCAACGGCTTTGAAACCATCTTTCCCGAGGAATCCAGAACACTTTTTACTTTAGGTATAACCTGTTCTTCCGGATCGACCAGGACCTCACTGATAAACGGACCATCGTATTCCAATGCTTCCTGTATTTTGCTCTCGAGTTCTTCATTCACCCGAATCTTGTTACTGGGGATACCATACGCAGTACTAATCCTGCGGATATCAGGAAGGCTCAGCCCGCTTGAATTACTGCTGGCCACCAGCCGGCCATTGAAATAGTTATTTTGCGTGGTCCTGATCGAGCTGTAGCCTCTGTTGTTTAAATAAAAGAATTTTATCGGAAGAGCCAGTCTGCGGATTGTTTCCAGCTCCTGTATATTCAGCTGAAATCCACCATCTCCGTTTATGCATATGGTTCTCCTGCGTTCGGCTGCCAAGCAGGCACCCATCGACTGGGGGATGCCGAATCCCATTGCCCCGAGTCCCGGACTGTTCAAGACGCGCTGGCCATCTTTCACCCTGAATGACTGAGAGGTTATATCAGCGGCAGATCCGGAACTGCAGGGGATGATGAGATCATGGCTACCGGTGGCATCGGAAAGGGCATTTATCAGCAAATAGGTACTTACAAAATCTTTATTGTATTTCTCTTCCGGCTGAATGACCGGATATTTCTCCTTCCATGCCAGGCACCTTTCATGCCAGGATGACCATTCCGGCAGTCTGTGTTGTGATATCCGTTTCAGCAGTTCAACAAGGAAAACGGAGACATCAGCATGTATCCTGATATCAATAGGGAATCTGAATTTAGAGAATTCCAGTTCATCGATTTCCACGATGATCTTCTTTGCTTCCCGTGCAAAAGTTTCCTGTGCATACCCTATCTGGCCGAAATCAAGACGGCATCCCAGGGTCAGAATGAAATCGGAATTCTGCTGGATGAAATTTGCGCCACGTTGTCCGACTGATCCAGGACGGCCATAAAAGCAGGGATGATCCTCCGCAACAAGGTCACACCCTTTCCATGTGGTCAGAACAGGTATCTTCAATTCCTCCAACAGGTGCTTAAACAAGTCTCGGGACCCGGAAAGTCTGATGCCGTTCCCTGCCATTATTACCGGGCGTTCGGATCCAAGAAGGATTCTGATGGTTTTTTCGACAAGATTCCCAACTTCATCTTGATTTGCGATACCAACCGTAGAAAGTTCACTAGCATCAAAGTGCCTGAGATCCTGGGTATCGATGTTCTCTGCTTGAATATCCAATGGAATATCGATCCAAACAGGACCGGGTCTCCCTGATTTTGAAAGATAAACGGCTTTTTCAAGATGGTATAATATCGACCGGGGATCAGTGATGGTGACAGCATATTTAGTGATCGGTTTCACAATGGAAACAATATCGATCTCCTGAAATCCCAGCATTCTCATTCCCGGATCCGGCTTGATATCAGGAGTTTTGACCTGTCCTGAGATGACCATCAACGGGACTGACTCCACCCATGCACCGGCAACTCCTGTTACTGCATTCGTTCCCCCCGGTCCTGTTGTTACCAGGGCAACTCCGATATTTCCGGTATACTGTGCATATCCGTCGGTGGCAATGGCAACAGCCTGCTCATGCAAACATGCTACATAATTGAGCTGCGGTTCTTTCCCAACCGAATCAACAAGATGCATGTTCCCACCTCCAGGAAGAAGGAATACTTGTTTTACATTTTGGCTAACAATGTATGAGGCAACAAAATCAGAAAGTTTCATCTTTTCCTGAAGTGGTTAATAACATTATTTAGATTCATCAATATCCTTTCCAGGCTGACCATAATATGCCTGCTTTCCATGTTTCCGATTAAAATGCTTCTCAACCAATACATGTTTAAGAGGAACCTTGCCAGGTGATAAAGAGAGGGTAAGGAAAGCCATTTTGGCGATTTCTTCAAGCATTATGCTGTGCTGCACTGCTTCGTCAGGTGAATTTCCCCAGGTAAAAGGACCATGTCCACCGACCAAAATCATGGTTGGTAAGATTTCTGAATGAGCATCGAGAGTTTTTACAATTTGCAGGCCGGTTTCGTATTCGTAAGAACCCCTGATGGCTTCATCCGAAAGCACTTCAGAACAGGGAATTGAAAACGGATAAAAATCGGCATGGGTGGTTCCGAGGCACGGGATTTCAAGGTCTGCCTGCGCCCATGCAGTAGCATATGTAGAATGGGTATGGGCGACACCTTGGATTTTCAGGAAATTCCTGTATAGGACCAGATGCGTTTCTGTATCCGTAGAAGGACGCAGACAGCCCGATAGGGTCTTCCCTTTCAAATCGACCAGTGATATTTTATCAGGCGTTAGCTGATCATAAGCAATTCCACTTGGCTTGATCGCGACCACTTTATGTTCCCGGTCAATCCCGCTGACATTTCCGAAGGAGCCTTTTACCAGACCGCTGTTAAAAAGGGCGATATTGGCATCAAAGACCTTCTTTTGCAGATCGAAAAACAAGTTAGCACTCATAGTTCACTCCCCTATCAGTTCAGGCCAAATCGTTAATAATGTTTTCCGGTTCGTATTTTTGTTGATGGAAGGATCTTCATAGATAGAGTCACCCTGGATATAGGATGTTGCTATTTCTTCAATAATGACCCCGGTGGAAGTTTTAAAACTATGAGACTGACCCTGGTTGATGGAGATCACTTCCCCTTTTGTGAGAAAACGTTTTTCGTGGTCTATTTCAACTTCAAGGTCTCCATGAAGTATATGGTAACTTTCATCTTTCTTCACATGGTAATGACGTGGATAGGATTGACCTGCAAACATTATCACAAGCATTTTGGAATATGCACGGTTTATTATATTAACCAAGATTCCTCCAAATTCAGAAAATCTATCAATTCCATAATGATGTGAAATTTCGATATCCACGTAAGGGGGTAGAACTACCTGGCTTTTTTTGATCATAAGGCTAAGGTCGGTAACAATAGATTTTACATAACCTCTTAGCTCCTTAATTTGCAAATCATTTATCATCACCGGCGAATTCGCCTTAATTCTTGCTGAAGTATAATATTCGGTATACTTTGATAATTGATTTGCAACAAGTTGACCATCAATGTTTGGCATTGCCAAGAAGACATTGCTCAGAGATATTTTTTCACCTTTTTCCAAATCTTGTCTGGCATAAACACCCCTGAATAAAATTCTCAGATCATACGTTTCCTTTTCGGAAAAATCCTTACGCTGCCCATGAACTCCGCACATAGTATAGGTATCCAGGGACGTTTCAATCCATTTCTTCGCCTGTAAAGGGGTCGCCGAGTATTTATTCAGATCATATTTTTCAGAACGCACCCCGACGTGTTTTTCAAATATGGTTGCACCCTGGGCAATGGCAACACGGATGCTGTCAAAGTTTTCCGGATCTTCATGCGTTGAAAAGCCAACGGGAACGTCAAGATATCTTGTCCTGAGAAGGCTGATCTGGTTTAGTTCAAGGTGATCCCGTTCACAGGGGTATTCACCAACGCAATGCATGATGGCAAAATCCTTATTCCTGTGTTTGAAAAATGAAACCACCTGGTCAATGGTATCCAATTTTGCTCCTGCAGTTGAAGCGATGACCGGTTTGTTCGTTTTTACGATCCTTTCGATCAATGGCCAATCACCAAAAGAACAGCTGGCGATCTTTATAATATCAAAATCCAGTTCCTCCATCAGATCGACACTTTGCTCATCCCAGGGGGTGCACATAGAAATAAAGCCGTTATTTTGAATTTCATCTTTGAGCCGTTTAAAATCATTGTAGTTCAGCTTTGTTTCAACGAATCTTTTTATCAGTTTATGATCCTTTCTCTGCACGTGTTCCGGATGAATGAAGGTCTGGTCACGATGCTGGAGTTTTACGGAAAAATGAAAGTTTATACCTTGAACAGCACTCTTAAGCTCTCTAATAATTCGAATTCCCTGTTCAACGTCACCCATGTGATTATTAGCCATTTCAAAAATGAATAAAGGTTTTAAGGTTTTAAGGATTAGCATGTTACTTTGTTTTAAGGTTTTACTATTCAATTTATATCTCGTGAATTTATTTTTTCAATATAGTTGATTGTTCTGATAATACTTTCTTTCAGGCTATATGTTTGATTGAGATTCAATTCATTTCGAGCTCGTTGTGTTGAAGGGATATATTTTTCTGGAAATTTTCCTTTAATTGGCTTTTGTCTGATTATTAATTTTAGTGAAGGAGTAAAACCATCACCAATTATTTTTGCCAATTCAGCAATCGTAATTTCTTTTTCAGATCCAACATTATACGGCCTACATGTTTCCCCTTTAAATAAAATAGTCCATAACCACACTAATAGATCGGCAGCATACAAGTATGAACGGTAAGAAGTTCCATCACTATTAACCACTATAGGACCTCCATTTAAACCATCATTGATAAAGTTTCCAATGGCATAGTGGGAATCAATTGGTAAATATGGTCCGACAAAAGCAAAGCAACGGGCTATTTTACAATCAATTCCATATTGTTTATTGTAAATTGAACATAATAATTCAGATATTCTTTTACCTTCACCATATACTGATTTTGGATTTGTTAATATAGGTGCACCCAAATAATCTTCTTTAATATGAGTTATGCCCTCAGGTTGTTTCCCATAAACTGCACCTGAGCTGGTAAGAAGAAATTTCGAGGCACCACATTTTCTTGCAAAGTCAAGCGTATGTTTTGTTCCATCAATAATTGTATTTAACAATAAAACCGGATTCTCTTCATTAATTTTTGTACTGGACTCCGTTGCTGCATGAATAATATAATTATAATTGTCTTGAGGAAAAGAAAAATCACAAATATCTCCTATGTGGAATCGAATACTTGGATGTGTAGCAAGATGAGGTGCTTTGTTTTTAAACTTTTCATAATTACGTGTCAAAGCCAGAACTTTTATGTTTAACTTTAATTGTTCATTTGCCCATACAATACTTTCAAGTAGCCAACACCCAAAAAATCCAGTTGCTCCGGTTATAAATACATTTTTATTCCGTAGTACCTCCCAAATGGATAATTCCATTCCTTTAGATAATATATGATCAAGATCTTCTTTTAAAACATTTTCCATATGTAATTTCTCGACAAAATACTTTTAACAAAATAAACTTTTTCACGTGATTCATAAGAAATTATGATGAAATAGGAGCCGTTGATAAGCATTTTTGGTCTAAGGTTTTTGTTGAACGGCAATTTCCAAATAGTCGCTGATCTGTTTTTTTCTGATTTCAAATATTTTATCCGGTTCTTTCTGAACAAATAAATATCCTTTTATAGTAAACATGACTGTCTCTTCAAAACTCAAAACTGGTCGCCATTTCAGTAATGCATTGGCCTTTGAAATATCGAGTTTAAGTAGTATTGCCTCGTGAGGGGGATTTTCCGGTTCAGGAACTTCATACGCTCCAGTTCCACCAATACGGATCATTGATTCGATAAGCTCCCTTACCGTTGCATGATTGGTTTCGACCGGGCCGAAATTCCAGCCACTGGAAAAAGCTTTGCCATCCATCCACAATTTCGAACCCAATAACAGGTATCCGCCGAGAGGCTCCAATACGTGTTGCCATGGCCTTATTGCCTCGGGGTTGCGGATGATCAGCTTTTTGTTTTCCCTCACCGCCCTGAAAAAATCAGGAACGATCCGGTAAGGAGCCCAGTCGCCACCGCCAATAACATTTCCGGCCCTGGCAGATGCCACAGCGCAACTCCCTTCCGAATTAAAAAAGGATTTGATATAGGACTGGGTGATCAGCTCTGAACATCCTTTGGAAGCACTGTAGGGATCATGCCCCCCCATCGCGTCATTCTCGCGGTAACCCCATACCCATTCGTGGTTCTGATAGCATTTATCGCTGGTTATATTGATCGCCACCTTTACCGAAGGGGTTTTCCTGACCGCTTCAAAAAAGTTGACCACTCCCATCATGTTGGTCTCAAAGGTATAGTGCGGATCATCGTACGATTCAAGCACGATGGGTTGGGCCGCCAGATGAAACGCCATGTCGGGCTGAACTTTTGAAAAAAAGGTTAAAACATCTTCCCGGTTACGGATGTCTCCGTCCTGATGATGGATCCGGGAACCTAAATCACATATCACATAATTATCCAGGGCAGATCTTGGAGGCAATGCATATCCATAAACCTCGGCTCCCATTTCTTTCAGCCATATTGTCAGCCAGGATCCTTTGAATCCGGTGTCGCCTGTCACGAGTACTTTTTTCCCTGTGTAGACTCCCTTAAAGAGCCTTTTAAGATCTATTCCCATACTTTCCAGATTGCTTTGCCATTGTTCCACATTTCATCCAGTTCAATCTTTTCCCTCAGTGTATCCATCGGTTTCCAGAAACCCGCGTGTTTAAAGGCCACCAAATCACCCGCTGCAGCCAGGCGCTCAAGAGGCTGACGTTCCCAGGTGGTTGCATCTCCTTCAATGTAATCGAAGATCTCCGGTTCACATACGAAAAAACCTCCGTTGATCCAGGCCCCGTCACCTTTGGGTTTTTCCTGAAAAGTAAAAACCTTGACCTCATCTTTTTCATCAAAGCGGATCGATCCAAACCGGCCGCTGGGCTGAACTACTGTAACGGTTGTCAGTTTTCTCTGCCTTTTGTGGAATTCAAGCAACTCCGGGATATTCACGTTCCCCAATCCATCGCCATACGTAAGAAAGAAAGTTTCATTCACATACTTCCTTATCCGTTTAATACGCCCGCCAGTCATAGTGTTTAGACCTGTATCGACTAGGGTCACTTTCCACGGTTCGGCTTTAGATTGATGAATTTCAATGTTGTTAACGGCCAGGTCGATGGTCACATCCGATTGATGAAGGAAATAATTGGCAAAATATTCTTTGATCAGATATCCCTTATACCCGCAGCAAATAATGAAATCATTAAATCCGTAATATGAATATATTTTCATGATGTGCCAAAGGATGGGTTTCCCTCCGATCTCAATCATCGGCTTCGGTTTCAGATCGGTCTCTTCACTGATCCTGGTTCCAAGACCTCCTGCTAGAATAACGACTTTCATAGATGTATCAGTTTTTGTATGCACCTCCAGAGGGCGCTTAATTAATATGCTTAAATTTTCTTTTAAAATAATCCTTACCATAAACTATTCCGCCACCTGTCAATAAACCCAAAGCAAATAATGCTGTTATAATTACATTTGGTCTTGGTTTCAATGGTACTTCTGAAACTTTTTGAGAATCAAATTTCTGAACTGACTTGGTTTGCTCGATCTCAATAAGTTTAAATTTTGCTTGTTCCAATTGTAAAGATTGGAATATGTAGATGTCCACTGCCAGCTTATAATCAGTCCGTAAATTATCTTCAAAATTTTTAAATTTATCACTGCTCATTTTCCCTTGCTGATCGGATAAATTTGTTAACTCTTTTCCCAACTGAATCATTCTATTTTTTAGGATGATTTGTCTATCACTAAATATTTTTATTTTATTATTTATTTTTTTTATTTGCATAGAACGTAAATAATTGTCGAAGAAATTCACTAAAGTATCATTCAATTGAATTGCTGCTAAGGGATCCTGCATTTTCACGCTCAGAATTAACATTTTATTTTCATCCAATTCAGCGTTTATACTTGATCTTAAGGTTTCTATATTTCCACCATCGGAACCTTGATATTTATTTATAAATTGCGAAATCGTTAATGTTCCCGTATCTTTAATATTTTGAATTTTGTGACATATAAAATCATTTAAAAATAATTCGCTTGTTATGACCTCCGGATAAAGGTCAGGTATTAAAACCTCGTTCCCCTCTTCAATAAAATTGTTGACAAAGAAGCCTAAAGATAGAGGTGGACTGATAAATGAATTTCCGGTAGTTTTTAGCGGTTCTATCAACAATTTAACTTCAGCCATATATTCTTTCTTCGATGTATAAGACTTGTATAACGCAATGAGAATTCCTGCGATTAAAAAAATAACAGTGGTAATCAGAATTGTTTTCCAACCATTAATCAGTTTCACGAAGATTCCCAAAAGATCAATTTCATCTTCAATTGTTCTTTTATTTGTTTCTGCTTTTAATTCCATGATTTTTTTGGTTAATATTATTTACAAAGTAATGAAGGAATAAATTGGAACTATGAAAAGGTTATTAAATGATGAGGTGATTCGGTGATGAAGTGAACGGAGTGTCTGGTATTCATTTCACTACATCACTACATCACTTTCATCACTGGCTTCGCCTCCCCTATCGGTACTTTGCCTGTCCCCAGCGAATTATCCTTTGCAAGGAGGAAATCATCGGAAATGCGGTTGAGTTTTTCTTGAAAGTCCGGGAGATCGACCGGGCTCTTGAGCCAGTCTTTACCCTCAAACAATTCAACCGGAAAGGTATTGATCCGCATTAATATATCCTGTTCGGAAATGATGGCTTTCTGAAGGGTATGTCCAAATACTTCATCCCAGTTGAAACTGAAATTCATGGCGATAGTTATAATGTCAAATACATCTTTTGGCTCGTCACGGCTTACAATTGCAGTTAGTTTATTGGCTAATATATTCCCAACGGTATCAACCGGTATGGTACCGGCAAACTTCGGCGAACCCCATCGATATACCACATCATTTACCATTTCTATTTTCAGGTCTTCGATACCTGGAACCCAAACACGGACAAAATCAGGATAAAGTGCGATTTTATCAATGGGAATATTGAATTTCTTTATTAGTACATCCCGGATGCTACCAACAGAAGTTGCGAAATCCGGAGACCGGTTGACGAACAGATCAAGATCTTCACTGTAACGGTGGTCCAGATAAAACCTTCCCAAAGCAGTCCCTCCGGTAAGATGAAATATCCCGAAATGACCCTCGAGAGCTTCGAAAACTTTATCTTGCAACTTGTAAAGTTCGCTGTAATTCTTTGCGGATGAAGGCATAACGCTCTGATAAAGATTTAAAACGTAATGAACGGATCACATTGTCAGTCAATAATTCAAGGACTCTTTCGGGAGGTATGATCTTAATTATGGTAAACCACCGATATGATTCCAGCAGCTTTCTGAACAGGGTTGCTTCGGTGTAATGTCCTGCCTTTTCGCGCTTTCCTTCCAATACTTCAAGGCAATGCTCAGGCGGGATGTTATAGTCCCACATCAGTCCCCGCATCAGATCAAGCTTCTTTTCGTAAGGAAATGTGCTGGCCAGTGACGGGGTTGGATTGGGTTTTTCGGAAGAATTCAAAATCTACGATTAATAAAGTGATGCAGTGATGAAGTGATGAGGTGATGCAGTGATGCAGTGAGGAAGTGAGGGAGTGCCTTGCTGTCGCATAAGTGGCCTTGGCGAGGGCCATTGACAAATTGATAATTGATAATTAGTCGTGTTCAAAACATTAAATAAAAGCATAAACGTTCTTTGACATGTTGTGAAATTAGGGGTTGTTAACATTTCTTTACTGGATATTAACTGCCGGATTGATGTATTTTCGTAATATCATGGATATCAACAATATAAAATGCATTTTGTTGATAATATTCGTTGATTTTTTGATGGTTAACGCTTTTATCGTCATACTTTTGAGACTGTTACTCTTTTATTGTGAAGTTCAAAGAAGATGGCATCGGTGTTAGTGATCTACTCAAACTCATCCCGGATGAACTTTTACTTGATTTAGCTGCCGAGACGAAAGTGGATT
>Ga0247842_10001038_pt1 | contig 50216 bp, 46 predicted proteins | sample LaCruzMarch2015__3_FD_192411 | JGI IMG/M metagenome (GOLD analysis project Ga0247842, IMG submission 192411) | Freshwater microbial communities from meromictic Lake La Cruz, Castile-La Mancha, Spain - LaCruzMarch2015_19m | ecosystem: Environmental > Aquatic > Freshwater > Lake | place: Spain... | reverse complement strand
AACAGATTTAAATACTTCTTATGTGATTTCAGCAGCAGGTACAAGTACAACACTAAATCCAGAAACGGATAGTGTACTTTTAGTACTATATGCAAGTAATTCAAGTTCTAGTGAAGTAGATTTAACAATTCAATACGAATATCTAAGTGGCGAGAAAGGATATAGTTACATACAATCAAATTTAACTCCAATAGGAGCAACAGGAGCAACTGGAGCAACAGGAGTAACTGGAGCAACTGGAGTAACTGGTGCAACAGGAAAAACTGGAGCAACAGGAGCAACTGGAGCAACAGGAGTAACCGGTGCAACAGGAAAAACTGGAGCAACTGGAGCAACTGGAGCAACTGGAGCAACTGGAGCAACTGGAGTAACCGGTGCAACTGGAGTAACTGGAGCAACTGGACAAACAGGAGCAACTGGAGCAACTGGAGTAACTGGAGTAACCGGAGCAACTGGTGCAACTGGAGCAACTGGAGCAACTGGAGCAACAGGTGCAACCGGAGCAACTGGAGCAACTGGAGCAACTGGAGTAACTGGAGCAACTGGAGTAACCGGAGCAAAAGGAAGTAATGGTAATGCTGGTGGATTGGTTTTATTTTTAAATTACAGTGAAACAGGACCAATTAGTGATACAAGTCTTTTAAGTGAAAACACCTCTGGTACTAGTGGGACATCAATAAAAACTTACCTTACTTCTAGTAATACAGATATTTTAATTTCTAGTTTTAGTACTACAATACTTGATTCATTTGAAGAAATCCCAGATGGAACTTATAATTTGTATGTTTATTGTGGAACAAGTAATATTAATAATGTATATTTATACTATACTTTATCGATTTCAGATGGTACAACTACAAATGATCCGTTTGCTACAAGTACTGAGAAACAAATTACTAGTACATCTACAAACACTTCTTATGTACTTTCAACTGTAGGTAAAAGTACAAAAGTAGATTCAACAAAAGATAGTATCGTTTTAAAGCTATATGCAATAAATAAAAGTACGAATACATCTACTACAAATGTTACAGTTCAATATGAATATTTAGACGGTGATGGAGGATATAGTTATACCCAATCGACTTTAACTCAAAAAGGAGCAACTGGAGCAACTGGAGTAACAGGAGCAACTGGAGTAACAGGAGCAACAGGACCAACTGGACCAACAGGAGCAACTGGACCAACAGGAGCAACTGGAAAAACTGGAGCAACAGGAGCAACAGGAGCAACTGGACCAACAGGAGCAACTGGACCAACAGGAGCAACTGGAAAAACTGGAGCAACAGGAGTAACAGGAGCAACTGGACCAACAGGAGCAACTGGACCAACAGGAGCAACTGGAAAAACTGGAGCAACAGGAGTAACAGGAGCAACTGGACCAACAGGAGCAACTGGACCAACAGGAGCAACTGGAAAAACTGGAGCAACAGGAGTAACAGGAGCAACTGGACCAACCGGTGCAACCGGACCAACTGGAGCAACAGGAGCAACTGGACAAACAGGAAAAACTGGAGCAACTGGAGCAACTGGAGCAACTGGAGCAACAGGAGCAACTGGACAAACAGGAGCAACTGGAGTAACTGGAGCAACAGGACCTAAAGGAGAAAAAGGTGATTCTACTGGAGTAACTGGAGAAACTGGAGCAACTGGACCAACAGGACCAACTGGAGCAACTGGAGCAACAGGATCAACTGGAAAAGCATATATTACCGTAACAAATGGATCAGATGCTAGTAATAATAATGTATCTATTTTGAATATTAGTACTGGGCTATCGTTAAGTATAGGTACTACGGGTTCTACTACAACCGCAACCATTACCTCCAATTCTTCAGGAGGAGGAGGAGGATCAACTGGATATACAGATATATTTGCCGATTTTGGACAAGATATTGTGAATTATAATTATAGTAATTTTTCCAATACTTCCAATATTACCAATTATTATTCTACTAATTACCCATATTTTAAATCTGTTTCAAGTTCATCCTCTGGAAAATATCAGGTTATAACATTAGGTAATACTAACGGACAAAATGTAAATAATGCTATTTTGACATCTAATAATTATGGATTATCTTGGACAAAATATGGTTTATTAAATACTGATGAATATGCTTCTTGTATATTTAATTCTTCTTCCATTTCAGCTTCAGGAAAATATCAATTAGTCGTTGCTGATGGAAAGAATAATGGTGGTGTATTTTTATCTTCTGATTTCGGTTCTACTTTTTCTGCTGTTAGTTATTTTAGTTCAATTGAATATTTTTCTTATTGCGCGATATCTTCCTCTGGTCAATATCAATTGATCACAGCCAATAGTAGTAGTACTAGTGCTGGTGCTTATTTATCAAGTGATTTTGGTTCAAACTGGACAATTATTAGTAGTAGTTCTATACCTGTTAGTACTAGTTATACTACTTGTTCAATATCAGCTTCTGGACAATATCAACTAATTGGTGGTAGTTCAGTTGCTACATATTTATCTAAAGATTATGGTGCTACTTGGAGTAAAAATACATCATATACTTCAATTCTTTCTAGTAGTATCTCTGCTTCTGGACAATATCAGTTAATATCAACGAGTAGTAATCTCTATTTATCTACCAATTACGGATCTTCCTTTAGTAGTATTGTTTCTGGAAACATAGTTTCTGTTTCATTATCTGCAACAGGTCAATATGTTGGAATTATTCGAAAAAATACATCTTATTATAACCTATACCTTTCTTCCAATTATGGAAATTCGTTTACTATGAATAATTTACAAGCACCAATTAACGATACTAGTACAACATTTACTTACGGGATAAATATTTCACAATTTGGACAAAATATTGCAGTTATATTTGGATTAAATGATGCTACTACTTTATCGAATAACGCAAGTAATTATGTTTATGAATGGAACCAAAGCACGAGTTATAGTAATTTAGGTAATTATCAAGATATTTCAAATGGTATCACTGGTTCTTCAAACACCGTTTTTGGTAGTGAAGCACTAATAAATTATTTAGGTAGTAGTGGAATTTATAATACTGCAATAGGATATCAAGCGTTAAAAAATGGTAGTACAGGTAATAGTAATTATAATACAGCAGTCGGAAGTCAATCATTACGATCTAATACGACAGGTTCTTACAATTCCGCAGTCGGATCTCAATCATTACAAAATAATACGACAGGTACTGAAAATACCGCAGTCGGTAAATATGCGTTAATTACTAATACGACAGGTTCTTTCAATACATCAATCGGATCTCAATCATTAGAATCTAATACGACGGGTTATTACAATACAGCAGTCGGATATAGATCATTAGAATTTAATACGACAGGTTATGAAAATACAGCAGTCGGATATAATGCATTATACAGTGGTACGACGGGTTATTACAATACAGCAGTCGGAGTTCAATCATTACAATTTAATACGACGGGTTTTAAAAATACCGCAGTCGGAAATCAATCATTACAATCTAATACGACGGGTTATTACAATACAGCAGTCGGAGTTGAATCATTATATTCTAATACGACAGGTACTGAAAATACCGCAGTCGGAAATCAATCATTACAATCTAATACGACGGGTTATTACAATACAGCAGTCGGAGTTCAATCATTACAATCTAATACGACAGGTAATAATAATGCCGCAGTCGGTAAAGATGCGTTAATTAATAATACGACGGGTTCTTACAATAACGCAGTCGGATATCAATCATTATATTCTAATACGACTGGTTCTGACAATATCGCAGTCGGATATTATTCATTACTATCTAATACGACAGGTTCTTACAACATATCAGTCGGAAATCAATCATTACAATATAATACGACAGGTTCTAGTAATACAGCAGTCGGAGTTCAATCATTACAATTTAATACGACGGGTTCTCTCAATACATCAGTCGGTAAAGATGCATTAATTAATAATACGACAGGTGATAGCCATACATCAATGGGACTTCAATCATTATATTCTAATACAACAGGTGTTAAAAATACCGCAGTTGGATATAAATCATTATTTTCTAATAGTACAGGTTCTTACAATGCCGCAGTTGGATATCAATCATTATTTTCTAATAGTACAGCTGATAACAATACCGCATTCGGATATCAATCATTATTTTCTAATAGTACAGGTGATGACAATACCGCAGTCGGATTTCAATCATTATACAGTGGTACGACAGGTAGTAACAATACATCAATCGGATATCAATCATTATATTTTAATAAGACAGCTAATAACAATAACGCATTCGGATATCAATCATTATATACTAATACGACAGGTACTAACAATATAGCATTCGGAGTTCAATCATTATATAATAATGATACAGGTAGTCGAAATACCGCAGTCGGACATCGAACATTATATAATGGTACGACAGGTAATAATAATACAGCACTCGGATATCAATCATTATATAACAATTCGACAGGTTATGACAATACAGCAGTCGGAACTGAATCATCAATTCAAAATACGACAGGTTCTCAAAATACATCAGTGGGTAGAAATGCATTAAATAAAAATACGACAGGTTCTCAAAATACAGCACTCGGATATAATGCATCATACAATGGTACGACAGGTTATAATAACACAGCGGTAGGATATGGTGCATTATATTATAACTATTCTGGTTACAATAATACAGCGATAGGAATAAATGCCGATGTTACAAATAATGGTTCAAATGGTACAGCTTACCATGACTCAACCGCGATTGGAGCAAATGCCAAAATTACAGCCAGTAATCAAATTGTATTAGGAACGAGTAGTGATACTCTTAGTGTTTCAGGTTCTCTTGGTTCAAATTTAAAATACACCATATTAAATATGATTTATCCGGTCGGATCGATATATATGAATTATGCTAGTACGAGTAGTCCAAACGATTTATTAGATTGGCCTACTGAATCAGGATATACAAGTACTTGGGTTGCGATATCTTCTTCTAAAGTATTAGCAGCGTATGGTAGTGGTGTGACTGGTTTTTCTAGTCTGGGTACTAGTGGTGGATATTCAACGGTTCAACCACATAATCATCAATGGTATGTACATAATGTCAGCGACAGTTATTATAAAAGATTCCAAACTGAGGATGGAAGTTCTGCCTCACATCAAACATCATATAGTAGCACTGGAGATGCTCAAAAAATATATCAGTCTGATGATACTAACAATCTTTTTACTAGCAAAACAATATCCTCTACCACTACTAATGGTAACTACCCTCCATATATAACAGTAGCAATGTGGAGAAGAACTGCTTAAAAATAAAAAACCATTACATTTTACACCTTTTCTCATTTCACAAGTTATGAAAACGCCCCTAAAAGAGACATAAATGAGTGAAAAGCAACTGTTACTTTGTGCATTCAAAATATGCAAAGGTGCAAAAAAAGTAAATTAATTTATATAAGAAATATACCAAGATCCATTTACTAATTTTTGACCAGTATAAAATAAAACGAATAACACATCAAACTATTTTTCAGTTTTTCTTCTTTGATAAATCTCTTTTACACCTTTTAACATTTCAAATGCCGACCTCAAGGGTCGGCATCTTTGAATGTTATTAGATAAATGTTACTTTGCAACCGATAAATCGCCTTTGTTATATTCAATCATTCTGTAAAGCCGAATGATGATATATAAAATCGGCGTTTGAAAGGTGCAAAGGTCTAACAAAAATAATAAACGTTTTTGATTTTATTATTTTTCATAAATTTCCTATAGAAACTCTTTGCTTTGTGAGTAATCGTTTTGATTACTTACAAAGGTATATAATAAATACATGCAATAAATACATGCAATAAATACATGCAATAAAAAGATGCAATAAATCAATTACCTAGAACTTCTACGTTTGGTAAATCTACTTGAAAAGCGTTTGGTACTTCTTTTATTTTTATAGACATATCCACCTTTATGGATAAATCCACCTCTGTGGGCAAGCCCACCAAAATATTTTTTCACACTTTTTCGCTTCATTTTCTTTGTTTTTCTCTTATTTTTCATGGATTTTCTCCCCTTTTTACCTGCAGTTTGTGGTTCATTTCCTTGTAATGCACTACTAATGGATTGTATATATCCATTAATTTCGTCATAATAATTTTTAAATTTCGAAGACATATCTCGATCATCATGAATTCTTTGCATTTTTTCAACGACCTCATAAATCACATTGGTAGCACGTTTGATATTTTCAATAAATTGTTCATTTTCTTTTCTCAATTCGGTATTTTCCTGCATTAATTTTTGTAAATCCGTGGAAACATTGGAATGTTCTTCTTGCAGTTTTTCCAAACTACCTTGTTGAGTTTGTAAAATATCATTATGTTCTCCTTTTAATTTTTCCAATTCTGCTTCTTTTTCAATCATGGCACGTTCTAATTTCATTTTATTTTGCTGATCTCTCTCATTACCACTTTTTTCAAGCTCGGAATATTTTTGTTCCATGGAATTAATTTCTCCTTGCACTTTTTGTATTTCTTGTTGGTTGTTTTGTAAAAGTTCATTCATTTTTTCTTGAACATTCTTGATTTCGCTTTCTAACCCTTGTTTTTCTCCACGTAACTCCTGGATTTCCTGGTTTGATTTTGCGAATTCCTGATCTTTATTTTGAATTTCCATTTTCATCTCTTCGATCGTTTTCTTTTGTTGCTCAATTGTTCTTTTGAATTCCGGGAATTTATCACTTAATTCTTTTAACTTAAGACTAATCGCTCCTAAAGTTTGTAATAAATTAATTTGATTAATATTAAAAGCCTTGCTTTTTTCTTCATTCGTGTTCACAATACTTTGTAAATTCAATAAACTGTTATTAAAATTATCTAAAAAATTACCATTTGAATGATCATTTATTCTTGCTTGAACCATTTTCTCTTTATATTATAAAAATAAAATAATAATAAAATAATAATAAAATAATAATTATCTTCTATTTTTCATACTAACAACGAATCTAGATTTTTTTTTATTTTTTTCACTTCATGTGCTATTTTTTGCTGTTCTTTCTTGGCATCTTCTATATTTTCAGAAGTCAATTTCTCCGTTTGGATGAGACTTTCGATATATTTATTCAACATGTCTAACGCAGTGAGTTGTTCTTTTTTTTGTTCGATGATATAATCATAATATTTGGTATAATCCGTCATGACTTCCTTCAAAAACTCATTTTGGTTCATTATTTTCTTCAAATGTTTGCGTTTATTCAATAAAAGTTCTCTCTTATACTTAATTTCATTTTCTATTTTCATTAGACATTGATCGCGTTCAGATAAGGAAGGATTTTCTAATTGATTGGTTTCATAAGGAACAATCATCGCATTATTATTATTGGTATTGTTATTGGTATTGATGCTGCTGCGAATAATATTGTTTGGTTCCAAGGATGGACGATTTTTTGAATATGTTTTTTTTCGTATCATTTCCATTTCTATTTTCATATTTTGAATAAGGATTAGGTTTATATTATAATAAGAAATGATTATATTTACTCAAACAAACACCCATTCGTTCAAATTCAACCAATTTCCCATATCCCTAAAATAATTCATTTATTAAACAAATATAAAATCTTTGTTATATATTATTTAGGATGTCCAAACATAATTCTGAACCAATATTAACACCAGACCATAACAGATTTGTAATGTTTCCAATTCAACACGAAGACATATGGCAAATGTATAAAAAACAAGTCGATTGTTTCTGGCGCGCCGAAGAAATCGACTTAACCAAAGATATAAATGATTGGGAGATGTTAAATGATCAGGAAAGATACTTCATTTCGATGATTTTAGCATTTTTTGCTGCGAGTGATGGAATTGTTCTAGAGAATTTAGCGGTTCGTTTTATGTCAGATGTTCAAATTTCAGAAGCAAGAGCATTTTACGGGTTTCAAATTGCGATGGAAAATATACATTCTCACACCTATAGTTTATTGATTGAAACATATATTAAAAACCAAGAAGAGAAGCAACGTTTTTTTAGTGCCATTGATAATTATCCTTGCATTAAAAAGAAATCGGATTGGGCGCAAAAATGGATTAATGATAATCGAAGTAGTTTTGCTACGCGTTTAGTCGCTTTTGCTTGTATCGAAGGAATTTTTTTCTCCGGAGCATTTTGCAGTATTTTCTGGATGAAAAAACGCGGATTAATGCCTGGGCTTACTTTTTCAAATGAACTCATTTCTAGAGATGAAGCCCTTCATACTGAATTCGCTATTTTATTATACTCCAAACTACAAAAAAAAATCAATAAAACGCGTATTCATGATATCATTAAAGAAGCCGTTGAAATTGAAATCGAATTTATTTGCGATGCGCTTCCTTGTCGTTTGATTGGTATGAATTCGACATTAATGACCCAATACATTCAATTTATTGCGGATCGTTTATGTCTGCAATTAGGGTATGATAAAATCTATCACGCTACCAATCCATTTGATTTTATGGAGCTGATTAGCTTGGAAGGAAAAACGAATTTCTTCGAACGTCAGAATTCGCTTTATAGTCTCGCCAATAAAGAGAAAAATAATGACGTATTCGAATTTTCGGAAGACTTTTAATATTCGTTTGGAAAATAATTTAAAAATATGTTAACTTATTAAAATATGTCGGCAAATACTTTAGCAGATTACCTTAATACCGTCATATATGAAATAAAATGTAAAGATGATAAAATTACGGATACATATATTGGTCATACCACATGTTTTAAACAACGTTACCGATTACATAAAAATTCATGTATCAATCCAAATCAAAAAGGGTATCATTATAAAATATATCAAAACATTCGTTTACATGGTGGTTGGGACAATTGGGAAATGGTAGGAATTGAACAGTTTCCTTGTAATAATGTGAATGAAGCGAGAGAAAGAGAAGCCTATTGGATTGAATTGTTATCTTCTTCGTTAAACATAAAAATACCTAATCGAAAAACGACAAAAGAATATAAAAAAATATACCGAATTATTCACCGAGAAAAAATTGCAGAAAATGCGAAGGTTTACCGTAAGATTAACTGCGACAAAATACAAAAATATATTCATTCACATATTGAAAAAATCAAAGACCAAAAAAAAGAATGGTATGAGAAAAATAAAGAGAAAATCTTGGAAAAAGCCAAGTTGAATTATGAAGAACATAAAGAAGAAAAACTGAATTACCAGAAAGGATACGCAGAGAAACACCAGGAGAAAATCAAAGAATATTTGAAGGAATATCATGAAAAAAACAAGGAACAAATATTGGTGAAACAAAAGGTTTATCGCGAAGAAAATAAAGAAGAAATTTCTCATATGCAAAAAGAATGGAAAAAGAAACATTCGATGGAATTGAAAGAAAAAAACAGTCAAGTGATCAAATGTGAATGTGGAAGTGAATATACTTGTAAAAATCAAGCTCGACATTTGAATACACAAAAACATCTTTTATATGAAACAAAGGATTGTGTTATGGTTGAAGAGAATTCAATCATAACAAAAGAAGAAGAACAAGCAGAACAAATAGAAGCAAACCAAACAAAAACAAAAAAAGAAGTAGAGAATGGAATAAAGAAAAATACCGATAAAATCAAAGAAACGAAGAAAAAATACAACGAGAGCCATAAAGATAAAATTCAAAAACAATGTAAAGAATATTATGTAAAAAACAAGGAAAAAATATTGGAACAAACAAAAACATATTCTCAGGAAAACAAGGAAAAAGCCAAAAATTATAAAGATAACTGGTATCAAAAAAACAAAGAAAAAATATTAGCCAATCAAAAAGAAACTTATCTTTGTGATTGTGGATCTACCATAAGATGCAGTGGACGGTTGGAACATCTTCAAAGTGTCAAACATAAAAAATATACAGAAAATATCGTATTTTAGTGAAGGATTATCTTATTTTATCTTTTATTTTATCTTATCTTATCTATCTTATATTATTCGATTTTTTTCCAAAAGGTTGGAAATAAATTACTCGTGTTTAAATGGTTCTTTTTGGGTCCAAACCAAGTGGAAGGATAACAAACAATTCGATCTGGAGCCGTATTTAAATAAGCCCCCCACCAACTAAATGTACTATTCGCAATAATATTGTATTTACAACAACTCATCCATAGCATTTGTTCCCAATCTTCCAATTCATCCGTTGCTTTTATGAATTCAATGGTTGGAAATACGGTTTTGAGTTTTTTCAGAATGATATTTACCTCCTCTTTATCCTTTTCTTCGCAGAAATATAAAATATGAATGGATTGACTTGTTTGTTGGGGTTGCTGGGGTTGTTGAATTGTCTTTTTTTTCTCTCTTTTTTCAATTTCATCAAGTATAAAATGAATACTTTTTTGATAATACTCATAAGATATAATGTTATGATAGTCCTGAAGATTTTTATAATCTCCAATACGAAAATGGATACTAATAGCATTTTTATACCATTTCTCATTTATTTCTCTAGTTAAAAGATTGGATGATGGAATGGATATGTTACTTTGTGTTTTTTCAACGCGTAAAGGTAGCTTTCGAATTTTCTCTCGAACTCTTTCTTTTAACAAATCAAAATTGACCATTTTATAAATTTGATCCCAATACTTTTCAAAATAGAGATGACTTTGAAAATAGCCGAATAATAAAATGAGAGAAGAAGGAACGAGAGAAGGAATGATAGATGGTAATTTATGGTATTCAAATCCATTTTCTTTTATGATTTTTTCTTCTTTTGGTAAAGAAGGATGTGTATTCTTTTTTAAAGATACCAATAAATTCTCCCAGTAGGTAGATCGAGGCGTAATCCCATAGGATGTTTTATGATAAACAAACCCGAATGTTTGCTTCTGTTCCAAGGCGTAAGCGATGGTAGTAAAAATCTGGAAAAGTTGATTTCCTAATCCGCCCATAATTTGACAAGTAATCATTCTGTATAATAAATGAAATAATGATTAAATACTTATTTTAAAGAATATAATATTTCAAAGTTAATATGATTTTTTCAACCATTCTTCAATATATTTACTTTGTTCTGTTTCCGTATTGTATATTTTAAATTCACGATCATGGATTAATTCATTCAATAAATAATGTTTTGGAATTTTATAATTTTCTTTAAATTTTTTATATAAATAGTTATATTCTTTATTTTCTGTTAAGTTATCATTGTGAATAATAATATTTTTTCCAAATATTTCACTTAATATTTTATCCCAATTATTTATATCTTTAAATAAAAGTTTAATAAATATTTTATTATCTTGTTTAATCATATTATATCCTTTTTTAAAATTAAAATTATCGAATAATGGAATATTATAATGTGTTAAAACTTCATTCATTGGATGATAATCTTCAAGCTTGTATAAATTATGATTATTAAAAAAAGAAACTATTTCTTGAATAGATAAATTTTTATAATTTGGTAAATGTAATTCTATATTTTGAAAAAAAGAAGATATACTTCTTTCAATTGGGGTTCGGTAACTATCAATTATATAAATTTTTTCATAATTTTTAGAAGATAAATTAATATTATCAAAAATAGTATATTTATCACGAGAAGTTTCTTGATAATAATTATTACTATGGGTGTGAATACTTTGATAATCATTTTTTAAAAAAGTATGAAACAAAGTTAAACCTCCACATTTTCCTCCACAATATACAAATACATTAAACATTATATATTATATTATATATTATATATTATATAATTTTTATACAAATAGAATTTACAAATTACAAATAATATAGATACAAATATATCTATATTATAAAGAATGGAAATATTTCTAAAGAAAGAAAAAAAAATAATTCTTCTTATCATGAATTGTCATAAATATATTTACAAATCAGATCATCAACGTAAAACTTGGCTATCCTCACTTACTTCACAAATCACTTATTATCATGTATTAGGCGATCCAAATCTATCTACCGACTTTCAATTTGTTGAAGAAGAGAGAAAACTAATTGTAAAAACCGACGACGATTATAATTCCCTTCCTAAAAAAGTGATTGCCGCATATAACGCAATTTATCAATCATTCGATTTTAACTATATTTTTAAGACAGATGATGATCAAGAGCTAATCAAACCAGCATTTTTAGATATTATAATAGGATTACTTTCAAAGAATTCTGAAAATTCAAAGTGTCATTATGGAGGTCATATTGTAGATGTACAACAACCTTATTTATCGAAATATCATTTAATTCACCCTGAATTACCTGTTCATCTACCAGTATATGTAACAAAATATTGTAGTGGACGTTTTTATTTTCTCTCTTATGAAGCCGTTTTTTATTTAATTAAACAACGAGAGAAAATCGAAAAAGAATATTTAGAGGATTATGCAATTGGACACCATTTACATGATTATTTCAAGACAAATATCATGATGTTAAACACCGACAAATATTTTGTTGATATATCCACTTTTTAAAAAAAGTGGAGCAAAAATCCCTTGATAAATGTAGAGCAAAAATCCCTTTATGAAAGTTGAGCAAAATCCATTGATAAACGTTTTTGTATGAAGACCTAGATTACGTTTTTTTATGAGTTACGTCATTTTTTATATCACTAACCGTATTCATATTTACATGTTTTAACTCATTTTTTGTAATTGCATATTGACCACATGGACCACAATGGTCTTCATTCGATAAATCGATCTTGTTATTTAATTTTGTATTACAATAATCCAATTTCCATCTACCCATTGGTTTTGGTATTTCTTTTGGTATAAACTTTTGTATAAACTTTTGTATAAATTTCATAATATATAAATTATGAAATTTACTTTTAAATCTTGATTGAATATAATATATCATTTACACCATTGAATATCTAAAATAAATTCTTATTTATACTTGTAGGCATTCCGTGACCGAATAAAATCATATAAATCAATATCACGGCTGATAGTAATATACTTCTATTTTCGGCTACGACTTGTTTTTGTCCTAAGATATAAATCATAAAAAGGTATATCAATATTCCTAATAATAGTGAATGTAACAACATAGTTAATCCGGTTTCCATTTTGTATTATATATATATGATATAATAATTAAGAGTTTGTATCCTTAAAGATTTAGACCCATTATTTTTTAGGAGTTGGTGTCCCTGTAAGATACGGTTTATCTAGATCCGTCATCACCCTAAGATAATTTGTCGGTCTTTTTTCAATATCACTATAATCCGCTCGCTGCGTAACCGTCAAAGGAATAATCAAGTACCAAAAATCCACTTTTTGAAGATGAAACCAATATTTATCAATCGCATATAAAAAATGGTTTTCTGGATTTCGAAATAATAATTCTAGTCCTTCCTTTATATTTTCAATCAATTTATCAAAATAATGATTTTTTACTAAATAACCTGTGGTTGTTTGACATGACCCTACTCGAACACATGTATCATCTATTTTTTGATAAGGAGGTACATTATTCCCACCTAATAAAAGGACATCCCATACTGGATGATTTTCTAAAAAATGGTTCATTTGTTTTACAAACAAACTCGGTTGTAAAAATTCAATATCATCTTCAACAATACATACATGATCCCATCCAGAGTCTTTAGCTTTTTTAAGACAACGTAGATGGCTCATTGTACATCCAATTGCCCCACTTCCTTTGATCAATTGAATAGCTGGATATCTCTCGATGGATCCAAGTGGAACTCCGATTCTTCCAAGTTGATCTTCGACATGTATTTTACGATCTTTTCGATGATCTAAATTAATATAAAGTACATGTTGAATATCTTTGATAGATTTTACCATTTTAATTTGAATAAGTATTTTAATTTTATATCTTTTTTATATTTATAATTTAATAATTATAGTTTTGAAGAATTACAATACACTTTGTTATAAATGTTCATCGGACTAAATATTGAAATTAAATCCAAATTTATCAGTTAAACGTTGTCTATATTCAGAACAAAAACGGTCATATTGATGAACTACAAAAGACACATGATTATCTTTATTTACCACAAAATTATCATCATTTAATTTATGAACATCACAACCAACGGTATTTACTAAATTTTCTGTATTACTTAATAATTTAATTTTGAATGAAAATTTATTTACATAAATTAAATAGTTGTGTATTCCTTGGTCTAAATTGTATTTAATTTGATAAGTCAATAATATTCTACACATTTCATTAATGTATTCTTTGATAGAATTTACCTTTCCTAAAGTAGTTCCACAACATATAATTTTATTATCACATATTTTTTCATAAAATTTTTCATTAAATATGTTTTCTAATTCTAATAACCATGGTGTGTTATAATCTTTCTCAGAATGAATTGTAATCCCTTCTAAAAAAACATATAAATCATAATCATCACTATAATCATATAATTCAATATTTTTTTGAAATAATACATCTCTAAAATCACACAAAAAAATATATTTATTTTTTATATCATGTTTATTTAGAAATTCTTGTATAACAAAAAACCGATGACAATTTATATGACTATGTTGTTGTAAATTATCTAAATATGTAATTACATTTTTATATTTTTCTTTTATTTTCAGTAAAATCTCGGTATCCCCCTCTTGTATCATTATATAAATATCACCTTTAAATCCTGTATTTGTAATACTTCCTATAAATCTCTCATAGATATCATAATTATATCCAGAGCCATAAGTTACAATTGAAATATCCATAATTATTATATAAAAATACAAATAATATGATAATAATAAACGAATAAACGAATAAACGAATAAACGAATAAAATAATATTCTAATAATGACAATGATTAGAATAAAGAGAGAATACGATTTTTTTCTCTCTTTAAACATTATTCTAATGATTGAAGAGAATTATACGGAATTTGAAAAGAGAGAAATTACTGAAAAAATAAAACCGATTACTTTCCAAGATATAAAAGAAGAGTATCAAGAATTACAAAAAATCGGTGATCAAGCGAAAGATCAATCTCCGAGATCTCGCATAGGAAACAATATTGTTGATTTTTTTACTTTTCAAGAACGTCTTCATACCAAAGGGAAATATGGATTAAGTTTTTATGATTTTTTAGCGAATATGAAAAGTGAAAACCCGGAAAATTCAGAAAATCCGCTAAAAAAAAAGAAATTTATTCAAACCATGTTAAAATATTATATTGATGTGAAAAATAAAAATAATACGAAGAATGAAGAGAAAGTTTATAAAGAAGTTTATAATATTTGTATAAGTGCAATTAATATATTCCGTCCATTAATGGCGATGGAAATATATACCAAGTACAAACCGAATACCGTATTGGATTTTACTTGTGGATGGGGTGGGAGATTAATTGGTGCTTCTGTTCTTGGAGTACCAAAATATATTGGGATTGATTCGAATATTCATTTAATCGATCCGTATGAAAAAATGCGGGATTTTTTAAAAACACAGGGATCAAAAACAGAAACACAATTTTTTTTCGAGGATGCATTAACGGTCGATTATTCTTCCTTAATTTACGATATGGTATTTACGTCGCCACCTTATTATGATTTAGAAATGTATTCAAATCAGCCAATGATTACAAATGTGGATAAAAATAAAGAGAAAGAGAAAGAAGAAAAAGAAAACAAAGGAAAAAGAGAGAGAAAGATTTCATTTAAAAAACAAATGAATGAAAACTTTTATAAACCGCTTTTTCAAAAAACATATCATTCTTTGCAACCAGGTGGAATATATGCTTTAAATATAAATCTAGAAATTTATGAAACGGTATGTATTCCGATTTTTGGTAAAGCCAAAGAGATTATTCCTTTGAAAAAAAGTAAACGACAAAATAATTATAATGAGTATATTTATATTTATTCAAAAACAAATCAAGACTAATACTTTCTTACTCCCCCGAGATTTATATTGGCACTTTTTGTTGCACGCTGTGGAATATTATTTGCACGAATATAATGGGAAGAAAAAGGATTTACAATTAATTGAGAAGAATGATTTACTTGCTTTTGTTGAGGTTGTTGAGGTTGTTGTTGATGCGGATAGTTTGGAGATTGATACTGTTTAGAAAATGGATTTTTATTATAATTATTAGGATGATTATGATTAATATGATGCGGCAAATTTGGAATATTTTTCCATTCATCCGTAGTAGAAACGGCTTTATAATTCCGTTGACTTTCATCTAAATGAATTATTTTTTTTGTCGGATCACGTAAATCATAAATATAATATTGTTCTTTTTCAAAGGTATTTAATGTTTGAAATCCAAAAATATTAATATAAAAAATATTTGGATTTTCCACTAAATAAATATTATCATTTGAATTCATCGAAAAAAGATCAATTTGATATTTCAAATGTCGTATTGTTTTTAATCCATCGACCCCATTATCATTTTTCATACGTAATGGATCTCTTTTACTTATAATACGTGATACCCCATCGAATAATTGAAGTATTTCTGGACTACCGATTGGATGAAAATCCGAACGATCAATGACAATGCCATTTTCAATACATCTTTTTTGTAAACAATTATCTTCCATTCCCCATCCCCAAAAACAAGGATATCCATTAATTCTCTCGAAATCCCCACCTTTCATTACTACTATTCCGCCGAGGGCATGAGTATATCCATAATAATGTTTTGCAACACCATTCGTTGTTTCATAGTTAAATATTTTATTGAATGGAATGGTATCTACATCATTAAAAATAAAATTCATTTCTTTGTAATCGTTTGGATATTTATCCTTGATCGCTAAAAATCCGATATTTCGAGTTGCTCCGCGATTAAAATTTCTCTCGTCGGTTTGATGAGAAAAATAGATTTCGTAATCATTTACTTGGTTTTCCAATAAAAAGGTCATGTATTTACAAAAAAAGAATTTCTGTTGAATACGATTGCGATATGGCACAATAAATATTTTTTTGGGTATTTTTCTTTGTGTATTTTCAAATTCGCACATAATTTGTGATACGTATCGTTCTGTATTAAATCTACTAAAATATTTTTAAATTAATAACTTATATATTCTAAAAATATATTCTAAAAATTATATTCTAAAATTTAAACAACCTAAAAATATCGCATAAAAATAATATATGCCATATTTTTACAATCCAGAAAAAAACTTGAATTTATTGCTTATTCATATACCAAAAACGGGAGGTACCAGTCTAGAACATTATTTTCAAAAAAAATATGATATACCTTTAAATCGCGAATCTCTATGGTCTACTTTAAGACGAGGAGTTACCCCAAATAATATAAGTTTTCAACATCAACCATATTCGATGATTTATCAACATAAAGATTTTTTTAAAGTACATTTTACTTCAGATATAAAAATCATTTCGATTGTTCGTAATCCATACGAGAGAATAATTAGTGATTTATTTCATTTTAAATATATAAATTTAGATACGTCAAGAGAAGAGGTATTTGAAATCATTCAAAAATATTTTAATACAGATATTGTTTTATTAGATAATCATAAAACCCCACAATACAAATTTGTAACGAATGAAAAGGATGAAATCATTGAAAATATCACGATTTTAAAAATGGAGCAACTAAATAGTGATATGTATGATTTAGGGCATATTGATTATAACCATTATAAAGAAAAAACGAGGGTCAATATAAATACATTAAATCTAAATTATTATAATTATCTAAATAATAGTTCGATCAAAGCAATAAATAAATATTATGAAAAGGATTTTTTACTATTTGGATACAAGATGAAATGAAATGAAATAATATAGAGAGGAAGACGACGAAGACGAGGGAGCTGAGGTTTAACAAATATTATATTTTTTTAGAATAACGAGAGGAATTAATTCTGTCGTTTTTTTTTCTAATTTTTTAAAACATTTATTAATCGTAACTTCACTTATTTCGCTCACATTTTTAATATCTTTTTTACATACATTTAGATGAAATACCTGACAAATAAAATAGATAATACCTGCAGCAATTGAATGAGGGGTATTTTCTGGCATGATGTTATCTTTTTCAATTTTGATTGCTATAAATTGAGATAGTTTGGTAAGTTCATTATTAATATTCAATTTACTACAAAAACGTTCAATAAAATCTTCTGGTCTTGTTTTACAGAAACTAGTTTTGTCTTTATGAATGGTATCTTTTTCCAAATTATTAATAATGGCTAACGCATTTTTACATCCTTTTGTCGCACTTGTAATATCTAAATGAAAAATACTTGCTATTTCTTTGGCAGTTCTTGGAAAATTATTGATACGACAAGAAATATAAATAGAAGCGGCTAAAATACCGTCTCGATTTGTCCCGCGAAAATTTACTTCATACTCAGATATTTTTTTATGATAATAAATAGCATCGTCAATAATCATTTTAGGAATACCTGCATTATGTGCCATGTTGGTAATCACTTGAAAATCATCATATTGTGATTTTTCTTTATAAGGCATAGTTTGCCACTCCGTATAACGACGTATCTTTCTCATTTCATACGACATTCCGCCAGTATACAATACTTTACAACCGTAAGATGATTCTTCTAATAAAGGATTAATCGGAATTCCACAACGTGTTGGATCTCCATGTTGATTATCTTCTGCACCATAAAATCGCCATTCTGCGGAATGATCGACTAAATCTTTATAAATAATTCCACATTTACGATTGGTACAAGTAAGAAACCCTTCATCGGAGAAGGCGAGGCTCGATTGACATGTTTCACACATTTCGCGATTTCCACAAGAACGATAAATACATTCTAAAGGATCGATTTTTGCTGTATTTGAATTCGGATCATCTTCTTTTAAACAAATTTCATTGTCAAAAATACTCCATAATTTTGATTTATCGATATTGTTTTTTATTTTTTTTGTTTTTGTATTGGAATTATCTTTATGCCGAGGTAATTTGTGAATATAAACTTCAGGTGTTTGAGTTTCTTCACAAAGTTTTGATATAGAATACTCATTTTCTAATAACATTGATAGATGTGTTATTAGAATAGAAAAAATATTTTGATTTCAATTTTATAAAATACAAAATACAAAATACAAAATACAAAATACAAAATACAAAATACAAAATACAAAATATAAAAAAAAGAATATAACTTCTATTTGTATATTATAATTATCTATCCATAATATAATAAATCATGGGAAATTTGACTTCCACCTTAAATAAAAATACAAATACAGAGCATTCTTTCAATAAATTCGACGATGCCATTGATTATATTGCTTCTAAATATATTTTAACGTCGGATTTTCAAAGTTTAAAAAAATTATCGGAAAAAGAATATTGTGAAAAATTAGTCGTATTAACTTCCGATATTATTGATCGTTACTTCAATCATCAAGAGATTACTTATTTAGAACAAAGAGTAAAAAATGGACTAGAAGTCAACGATATGACGGAGAAAAAGGTTTACTATTTAAATAAAGATCAATTAAATGATTTGGACATCTCCAACGACCGTCAAAAAGAAATTAAAAAAAAACGTGTATGTATCGGGATTGCAAAATTCTATGTGAAAATAGCCCATATTTTTGCCGCCATTTTAATGACCATTAATCCCGTTTATTTATACAAAGATCCTATTACTGGCACCACGATAAGAAAAAGTATTTATAATAAACATCAAATACCAACAAGTGTAAAAACAAAAATGAATTGGAATTTTTGCGACAATCGTATAAATCGTTTAAAAAAGGGTCAAGATTATCATAAAATCGATGAATCTGGAAACATTCAGGTAAATCCAGACATTTGCTCTTCTGAACCAAATTCTAATTCTTTATTCGATGAACCAGGAATGAAAGAATTGGAAGAATTATACTATGATAAGTATGACTATTCTACTGGTAAATTTACAGGAATGAGTGAAAAAACAGCCAACCAATACGAAAACGATTTGAAAACATTTTATTATGCTTTTACAGGTAATAAAATAATGCCTCCAGAAATTAAAAAATTCGCAGATATTAAAATAAAATCTTATGAAAAAACGAAAGGATGTCAAGGATCATTTAAACAAAGCTATCATGGTTCTGTAAAAAATAAAAACGGAACCAATTCTCTCTTTCACCAATATGCGATGAATATTAAAGAAATGATTTTACAAACAAATGAAAATCAAAATAAATTATTGAATATCATATTTCAAATATTTAATTATGTCATTGAACCTTTTTCTGGAGAGAAAAAAGTTCGTATTCATCCAACCCTAAATGAAGAAAGATTGGACCAATTGATTGTTGAAACAAGAAAACTTATTATCGAATTGTATGTGAATTGTGAAGAAGATTATGTAAAAGGTATCAAAATATTCGAAGCGATTGTGGAGTCGAAGATTTTGGAAACCACGCAGTATCAATTAAAACACTTGGAAGAAAAAGTGATTGATTTGACAAAATAAATAATCATAATTGAGAGAAAAATTTAATTTTACTTCTTTTCTTTGGAACAATCGTTTTTATACACCTTTGCACATTCAAAACGCCCACTTTGTGGGCGCTTATGAGTGGCAAAGGCAACAGTTACCACGCACTTTAAATGTGCGAAGGTGTAAAACGAATGATCATGTGAAAAGAAGTAAAACGCAAAGATTTATATTTATATTTTTATTTTCTACAAAAGTAAAAAGTGAAAAGGTAAAAAGTGAAAATGTAAAAAAAACAAAAATTTAAGCACGACCACCTACGGAAGCAGCTTTGGATGCAGCAGCAGATGCCATTCTACTGGCAGCAACGGCTTTGGATGCAGCAGCAGATGCCATGCGTCCAGCAGCGGCAGCCTTGGAGGCAGAAGCAGATTTGGATGCGGAAGCAGCTTTGGATGCAGCAGCAGATGCCATTCTACTAGCAGAGGCAGCTTTGGAAGCAGCCTTGGAAGCAGCACGAGAAACAGCCTTGACTGCTTTTCTTTTAAGAGTTTTCATTTTACGCATGTTAGCAGCACGTTTCATTCTACGAGAAGGAGCCATCTTATATATAATATACACCAATAAAAAAAATATGAAAATATGGAAATTAATATAAAATAAATATTTTAAAAGAAGACAAATTACTAAAGTTCCTAAAACAAAACAAAACAAAACAAAACAAAAACAAAAACAAAAACAAAACAAAATACTAAAGAAGAGGAATACAAAAAATACAAATAAATAATTTATGTTAACCATACTTTATTCATCGTATGCCACCACATTCCATCGCCCTCTTTCACATTATAGAAATGCCTAAAGGTAGAACTTCTGGAAAGTGGTACATTTGTACGATATTTGTCTAAAGGATGTGGATTAGTATGTATTTGAGCGGTAATAGCTCGTTTACTAATTTTTTGCTTTTGCTGAACGGCATAATAAACAAAAAACGCCTTAAAGGATAATTCACGAATATTAAAAATATCTTGATTTCTATTTTGAAAATCTTGTAGATATTCCATACAAATACCTAATCCTGATATGTCTGCCATATCTTCTCCAATACCAATAGACGCATCAAATTTTATTCCATCTCTCAAAGCAAATACCTCATACTGTTTAATAATATCATCTTGGATACGTTTAAATATCCTTTTATCTTTTTTCGTCCACCAATCATTCATTTTACCATTAAAATCATATTTACTTCCCCAATCATCTAAAGAATGGCTCATTTCATGAGCTAACGTATTTCCTATATGTGCTAAATTATATTCAATTCCTCTCTCTTGTAAATCAATAAAGGGGGGTTGAATATATCCTAAAGGAATGTAAATACTATTTTTTGAAGGAGTATAACTTGCATTCACAACGTATGCTTGTGTTCCAATTAATTTAGGTGGGTTCATTGCCCAATCGATCACAGGAATATCAATTGTTTTTTTTCCTTCTAATTGAACCGATTTTCGGAAACGCCAAGAAGATATTTTTACTAAATTACCCCATGCATCGTCGGAAGAATATTCCAACAAAGGATCTTCACGAAGAATTTTCGGAGAACCAATAATAAACTTGAAATAACGAAGTTTCTTTAATGCATGTTCTTTTGTAATCGGTTGTAACCATTTGTTACGATGAATAATACGTGTAAAAACCATTTTTAAATCTTCTGCTAATATTTTCACATATTCAATATATTGTTTATTTTCATATCTAGCTACATATTCATTTGTCAAGAAGGTATTAAAAGAATAACATAATGCAAAAATAGGTCTTAAATCACGTTCTAATTCCGCATCTTGACCTCGTAAAAAGTTGCCAAAAAATTCATAATATAATTGATGCCCTGAATTACTCCATCTTGTCATTTGACGGATATAAATGTAAATATAATACGTACGCCATTTTTCATTATCCCAATTTTCCAATAGATGGTCGGATGCACAGTTGATATAATTTACATTTGCTGTAATAAAAAAACGAGGTGTTTCTTTAAAACCTAATTCCTTGGCGAATTCTTTCCAGTTAAAATGATATTTATTTTCAGCTTCATCGGTGGTAACACGATTATAATTATTTGGACCATTTTTGTATTTATCACAAATCATAAAATTCAAAATCTGAACTTCTGTGTCAAAAATATCACGAACATGATATCCGTGATTTTCACCAAAGACATTTTTAAATAAATCATTCAGATATTTAAAATAATGACGTAAAACACTCTTTTTATATTCTACATTTTGACCATCTTCAAAGTAACAACTAATATCTAATAACGATAATTGTGGCGAATTAATAAAACAACGGAAAATACTAGGTTCTTTATCATCTGGATTTAAGGACCAAGAAAAAGGTGCCGCATAAGAAATTGTCTCATTTTTATTCAAAAAAGACATTAGTTTCCATACATTTTTTTTGTCTTTTCGCATTTCATCGATTTCTTCGATAAATTGGGAAGTATATGTTTTGTTTTGTTCATTATTGTTGAGTTTTAAAAAGGATTCATATATATTTTTGATTTGTTTTGATTTTTCATTATGATTATTATGTATGTATTCTTTCACGATTTCCAAAAGTTGTCCATATACTTTATGTTGAACGATACGGAAATCGTCAATTTGCACAATATATTTTTCATTACTTTTTAATAGTTGGGGTTTATTTAACCAAATATAATTGACCCAAGTATAATAATCAAAATTTGGTTTTACACTTTTGGGAATTTTTATAAATTCATTATAAATATTCATCAATTCTTTGGTTCGATTGAAGTTTGGATCTTTCATCGTAGTGTCGTATTTTTTACTAAATTTATCTTCAAAAGTAACGAATGTATTCGGGAATTTTTGACAAATAGTAAGTTGTTGTTCTTTGGTTAAATGAGGTAATACTTTACTATATTTTTTCTTGGTTTTCGTTTTATTACTAGTTTCAACCCTTTTCTTTGAAACTATTTTTTTTGTTTTATTCATGTTCCCTATATATATACAGATATATAAATATATATTTATTAAATGAAATATTAAATGAAATACTAAATGAAATAAAATGAAATAAAATGAAATAAAATGAAATGAAATAAAAATCCTAAAAAAGATTACCAGATGGTTGGTAGGTTTGTATCGATTTATAATTTTTATTGGATTGTTTTTTATTTTCATTTACATTCGATGAGGAGGATAGAGGGATCTTCAACATCATTTCGTTGGTATCTTTTATGTCAAACCCTGTACTTGGCTTTAAAGAATTACCTTTAAAAGAAAGGGTTATTTTTTCTTCATTTCGATCTTCGAGGGTATTCATTTTCTCTCCATATTCATTAATAACGATCCCTGTTTTATTTTTTAATTCGGTTCGTATGTAAGAAGGTACCCAATGTAACCATGAAATAAAAAGAGTATTGGGATGAATGTATCGAATACTAAAGCCGTTTTCTTTAAGTTTATCCATGATATAAGCAATACAAGCTCCCTGGTCATATTTTGGAACACCGATAATCATTTCTGGAACGACGAACCAACAAAAATGTTCATTCATATTTTGTCGAGAGGTCGTCTTAATTTTTACATGAACCCGATTTAATATTTTATTGAATAATGCTAATTTGTTTAAATCGTATTGTCTTTTTTTTTCATAAAGATCATCAATGTTGATTTTTTCGGAAAAGTCTTCGATGTTTTCAAGTGTAAAAATATTAGACATTTTATTTGATCGTTTATATTTTATAAAAAGATAACTTTATATAAAAAGAAAAAGAAAAAAAGAGTGGTTTATTTACTTTTAGTGTAATCTTTCTTAAAGCACCGTATTTAAAAACTGTTCCAAAGTAGATTTTGTAGGTTTGGCATCAAATTCAATGACCTGTCCGTCTTTAATAAGTTTAATGGTAGGATATCCTTCAATATTATATTGATTTATTAATTGTTCAATTTCCACACTTTCTTCCGTGCAATTATATTCTTTGAAAATTACTTTATAACCATTGATCAATTGATTTTTATATTCATTTTTTACTTCTTCCCATGCAGGTTTTGCGGTTTTACAGTGAGGACACCAATCAACATAAAAAAGCAATAATTCGGCTTGTTTTCCTGAATTGGATGAACTGCCATTGTATACAGGTGCTAGTTTTGGAGTAACATAACTTTGATAGATATAATATGCGATAAAAATAAAAAGAAGAAAAGCGAAAAGATAAATAAGAGTGGTCATATTAAAACGACTAAATATACCTTTTATTTTAGACATTGTTCCCGTATTTTGTAAAGCACCACCATTTCCTATATTCATATTATTTGAACGAAACATGAATGATATATTATTCAAAGAATAAATTATTATTTATTTAACGATAAATACAGATCATTATTCTTTGAAAAACTATTTTCTATACATTTTATATGTATGGAAGTAAAAATACTAGAAAACGTCAAACTTTTATCAAGAAAATAGATAAAATAGATAAAATAAAGAAAATAAATAAAACAAAACGTGTTTATTCTAGCAACGATTATAATAGTGGGGATGGGATGTTAACGTCGGTTTGGGGACCAAGTATGTGGCATTTTCTTCATATCATGAGTTTTAATTATCCGAACAATCCTACCAATGAAGATAAAAAACATTATAAAGATTTTATTTTATCTTTGAGAGATATACTTCCTTGTAAATACTGCAGAATAAATTTAAAAAATAATTTAATGAAACATCCGATTACGATGGAAGATATGAAGTGTCGAGAGAATTTTTCTAAATATATTTATCAATTACATGAAACGGTAAATAAAATGTTGAATAAAAAATCAAACCTTACTTATGAAGAGGTGAGAGAAAGATATGAACATTTTCGTTCACGATGTACGGAAGAAAAACCCAAACTGTTTCGCTTTTTATCGAAAACGAAAACACGCAAAAATAAAAAAGAAAAGGGTTGTACGGAACCACTTTATGGGAAGAAATCAAAATGTATTATTAAAATTGTACCACAAGAAGATAAAGGATCTAGTTTTCAAATGGATAAAAAATGTGTTAAAAAACGAGATTGAAATTGAATAAATTTATACCTTTTTTAAAAAGGTATATTACATACCAAAAGTAGAAAAATCATTTAATACGGGGATTGGAGCATTTGCATTCATCGAAGAATAATTTGGAACAAGTTTACAGTCATAACTAGGTTCAGGACAACGAGCGCAAGCTGGACAAGGAGCACATTTTTTTTGTGTAGTTTGAACCGGGCATACTGGACATACAGGTGGAACCACTTCTGTTTTTAAAATATATAAATCTTCTTGTCCATGAGGTATTTGACTTGCTGGAATACCCGGAGGTAATGAAGAGGAATAATTATAATTTGGCATTGTCTGTGTTATTCCACTTTGTAATATGTTAGGGTTTGGATTATTTGTTGCATTACTTGCCATTCTATTTCCCATATTACTTGTATTTCCCATGTTACTTCCCATGTTATTTCCCATGTTACTTGTCGTATTACTTGTTGAAGACCCAATCAAACTACTTGGAGTAGAAGACGGAGTTATACTAGGTAATACATTATTTGGATTTGTCTCGGTGGGGGTAGTTGTATAAACGGTTTCATTACCAGCACTATCTTTAATCACAATAATTTCTTTTCCGTGAATGTCAACTACGACTGCGACTGAACCATTTGGACCCATAAAACTATCTACAGTACCATCAACGGAAGGAAGACCTGCGTAAATAATTGACTTGCCATTGATATCAAGTGTAGTAAGCGTATTCGTTCCATTCATATTCACAGCTAAAGTAGATCCATCTTTTCCGTAAAACATAGAACTAGTTAAGGTAGGTTTAGAAGAACCAGTAAAATGATTGTAATTATCATAAGAAGAAGAAGAATTCGTATTTGATTTTGGGGAACTTGTTGTATCTTGTGAAGTTGTTGTATTTTGATGGATGGTATCCATTCCTTCTTTATTTCCTCCTAAAAAAGGAGCTAGTAATATTCCTAACAATAAAATTAGAATAAGAAATAAAGCACTATAAAATAAAGACATTCGGTATATTTTATATTGTGAAAATAATATTTTGACATTTTTTTGAAATAATTGAAATTAAATCTTTGTTTTCAGTAAAACAAATAATATTCAAATATATAAATATGAAACAAAATTTATATCAAGAAAAGAAATATGATTATGCGGTTATTGTAGATGATGAAGAAGAACAAATAAATAATGTAGTTAGTGAAAAACTTTCAAAAAAGGTTCGACAAACATCAATTCCCCTCTTTTTAAAAAGAAGTTTTTATGAAGAAGAAAATATTATGGAAATTGGAGTAGACGAAGCAGGTCGTGGTCCTTTGTTTGGACGTGTATATACAGCAGCCGTCGTTTTACCTAAAAACGGAGATTTATTTGATCATACGTTAATGAAAGATAGTAAAAAATTTCACTCGAAAAAAAAAATACAGGAAGTTGCAAATTATATTAAAAAGAATGCAATTATGTGGTCGGTTACTTATGAAGATGAAAAATCAATTGATCAAATCAATATATTACAAGCGACACAAAAATCGATGCATCAATCGATCCATAATATATTATTTGAAAATAGTCCGAATTATAAAATACAAATGTTATCTAAATGTGGAGTGTTTCCAACATCGGTTTGTCTTTTAATTGACGGCAATTATTTTAATCATTATTCTTTTTATGACAAAGAAAATAAAAAAATAAATACAATCGATCATATATGTATTGAAGGAGGAGACAATAAGTATTCTGCGATTGCGGCGGCGTCGATTTTGGCAAAAGTAGAGAGAGATCAATATATTGAAGATTTATGTGAAAAATATCCGGAATTGATTGAAAAATATGGAATTGATACTAATAAAGGTTATGGTGCAAAAATACATTTGGAAGGGATTAAACAATATGGAATTACGGAATGGCATCGTAAAACCTTTGGTATATGTAAGACTTTTTCCAAATAAAAAACCTTTGCCACATAAAAAACTTTTGAGACATCTATGAAAAAGAATAAAAAATTGAATTCATTTTTGATTAAAAAGAAAATAAATATAAATAAATTATAAAACAAATAATTAATCATGAGAATTTGTGTGTTTGATACTGAAACTACCGGTTTGCCACAAACGAGCGTAGTTAGTTATGAAAACATATTATTATTTCCTTATATTGTTCAATTGAGTTATTTAATTTATGATACAAAGAATGATGAATTGATAAAAATACGTGATTATGTCATTAAACTCCCTGAAAACATAAAAATTGGTGAAGAGAGTATTAAAATTCATGGAATTACGAATGAAATTTCACAAAAAAAAGGCGTTTATTTTGATGAAATTATCGAAGAATTTATGGATGATTTTCAGGGAGTAGAATGCATCGTAGCACATAATATTCAATTTGATTTGAATATGTTGAAAATTGAAATGATGCGAGAAATCGTAAAAAATCAAGATGGGGTCATTACACGTTCTGTATTAAAAAAAAGAAAATTAATGAATGATTTCTTACATATGTTAATGTATGGTAACAAACCAATTTATTGTACTATGAAAGAGAGTATAAAATTATGCAATCTTAAAAAAGTAAATATGTTGGGTAATTATTTGAAATTTCCGAAATTGATTGAGTTGCATCAAAAACTTTTTAATACGGAACCAAGAAATTTACATAATTCGTTGAATGATATTTTGATTTGTTTACGTTGTTACTGTAAATTAAAATATAATTATGATATTCTAGATAAAAATATAAAAATTAAAAAAATGATTGATCTTTTACTATAAAAATATATATATATATATAACTTTTGCTATAAAAATATAATTATACCTTTGAATTATATGTATCATGTAATATCTTTACCTTAAGTAAAAGTATTTTTTTACGATGTTTCGTTTTTTCATAAAAATCAATTACTTTATTTCTTTATGTTAAGCAGAACACATCTCGCAAATTTCATCCTTTTCTTCCGCCTCTTTTTTTTCTGGTTCAATTGTAAACTGTTGTGCTTGATGTTTTCCTTTACGGCGCAAATAATAAATACCGGTTTTTAAACCTTTATTCCAAGAATAAAAATGCATGGAGGTAAGGGTATTGTAAGTCGGATCTTCTAACCAAAGGTTCAAACTCTGAGTTTGACAAATAAAAGCTCCACGATCTGCCGCCATATCAATCAGATGTTTCATCGGTATTTCCCATACAATTTTATATTTATTACGTATATGTTCTGGTAACATGGTTAATTGTTGAACACTCCCTTTATTCGCAATAATATTATTTTTGATTTTATCGTTCCATAGTCCAAGATCGATCAAATCACGCATTAAATATTTATTCGCTAATACAAATTCACCTGCTAACGTACGACGACTATAAATATTACTTGTAAGTGGTTCAAAACATTCGTTGAAACCTAATATTTGTGAAGTACTTGCAGTTGGCATCGGAGCTAGTAATAATGAATTTCTTATACCATACATTTTTATCGATTCTTTTAATTTAGTCCAATCATATCGATCACTTGGTTCAATATTCCACATATCAAATTGTAATATTCCTTGAGATACGGGCGAACCAACAAAAGAACTATATGCCCCACAATAAGGATTTACTTCAAACGACGGATTATTCCAATTTGAATGAATTAGATTTTTAAATTCCGCGTTATTCAATCCGAAACGATTATTTTCATTAAATATTTTTTTATAATTTTCATCTTTGGAATAATAATGGATCGGTTCCAGATTTTGATAATAATCATTTATTTCAATATTGATTTCATATTCAATACTACAATCACTATTACAATCACTACTATCATCGAAAAACTCTTTTTTATCAATAACAATTGTATTTTGTTTTTCATTCGATGTTTTTGAAAAGCAAATCGATTTGATATTCTTGTATAACTCATCGATTTCTTCTCGCATTTTTAAATATCTCTTTTTTGCAATTTCGTTACTACTTTCTAAAGCAGCATGATACATCGTTTCAAAAATATTTTTATTTATTTTCTTTGCTTCTTCACTATGAAATGCAATATCCATCAAAATAAAAGTATCGGTTAATCCTTGAACCCCAATTCCGATGGGTCGATGAAGCATATTACTACGTTTCGTTTTTTCTGTCGGATAAAAATTAATGTCGATCACATTATTTAAATTGCGTGTCATTACCTTGACAACATCATGTAATTTTTCATAATCAAAACTTTTTGTATCCGAATTCACAAAAGTAGGTAATGCAACACTCGCTAAATTACATACTGCGGTCTCTTTATCATCTGAATATTCTAAAATTTCGCTGCATAAATTTGACGACTTAATGGTACCTAAATTTTTCTGGTTTGATTTTTTATTGCAAGCATCTTTAAAAAGTAAATAAGGGGTTCCTGTTTCCATTTGTGCATCCAATATTTTAAACCATAAATCACGAGCATTTACCGTTTTACGTACCTTTCCTTCCGACTCATATTTTTCATATAAAGCATTGAATTCTTCCCCATAAACGTCGGCTAATCCTTTGCATTCATTTGGACACATGAATGACCATTTTGCATTATTTTTTATTCTTTCCATAAAAAGATCACTAATCCATAAAGCATAAAATAGATCACGGGCTTTTAATTCTTCGTCTCCGTGATTTTTACGCAATTCTAAAAAATCTTCGATATCCGCATGCCATGGTTCCAAATAAACCGCGATGGAACCGTTTCTTTTTCCACACTGATTAATGTATCTTGCGGTACTATTAAAAACACGAAGCATAGGAACAATTCCATCTGTTTTTCCATTCGTACCATATATTTGAGATCCTTTCGCTCGTATATTATGAATATGAATACCGATCCCACCAGAATATTTTGATATGAGAGCACAATCTTTTAACGTATTATAAATACCTTCTACACTATCGTCTTCCATCGCAATTAAATAACAAGAACTCATTTGTTGTTGCGGCATTCCAGAATTAAAAAGAGTTGGTGTAGCATGTGTAAAATATTTTTGCGACATGTAGTCATATGTTTCTTTGATATTTTCCAAATTACCTAAATGGATTGCACATGAAACACGTAACCACATATGTTGTATTCTTTCTACAAGTGTGCCGTTAATACGTAAAAGATAAGCACGTTCAATTGTTTTGAACCCAAAATAGTCAATCAAATAATCACGATCGTTGATAATCATTTCATCTAATTCATCTTTATGGGAAGATACAAAGGTCCAAAAATCGGCGGATAAAATCGGGGAAGGAGATCCATTGATATTTTGATAATTATACAATTGTCCCATCACTTGGGAAAACGAAGGAGAAGTGTTTTTTTGATGATTTGAAATAATAATACGTGATGCTAAAATACCATAATCCGGATGATTGGTAGATAAAGAAGCACATTGTTCTGCGGCTAATTCATCAATAAGGGTTGTTTTAATAGTATCATACAATTGATCGATCACTTTCATTACCAAAGAAGTATAATTGATATGAATATTTGTTTCTTGACCTACTTTTTTTACACGAGATAATATTTTGTCAAATGAAATATCTTCTAATTCACCATTACGTTTCGTAACACGCATATCCAATAAATCTTTACTCGTTTCGTTCATTGTTTGATAAATCGATTTACTGATTTACTAATTTATTATAGTAATAGAGAATGATTTTAAGTTGTTTTGATAGATGATATATTTTTTAGTTTTGAAAACTAGAAAATATAATCTTATTTTATATATAATAAAATATATAATAATTATTAATGATATCTTTTATATATAATTCTTTCTATTTATTCGTTCTTTTATTATTAGCTATTTTTATTCCAATGATTTATAGTAATCTTTTTTTAACGGGTCAAAGAGTGGAAACCTATCGAAATTTAGGCGAAACGATTGCCAATTATACAAATGAAAATAATAATATCGAAGGTGCGAGCAACAATAAAGTTCATCGTAATCATACTTATGGTATTTTTCCTTCTTCTGAAGATGGAGGGTTATTAAGTGATAGTTTTCCAAGTACCCATAATAAAAACGTTTCAAGTTATCAAGAACAAATGATGTGGTGGCATTATCCTGTTTTTAAAGTTGGGTCTTATGAACAAATCACGAATAATTTAAAATATCCAAATAATCCAGATGTTGGTCAATGTATGCCAGCCGAATTTTGTGGAACTTTATATAAAGAGTTTCAACCTCAACTGAATGAAGCTCATGTTTTGCCACCCGTTACACAAAGTTGTAATGGGACACGAGTGAATTATTATAATACCGCTCCGAATATGTTGACGTATAAAACAAATACAACAAATATTCTTTATTAAATCCTTTATTCATTCATGTCTTTATTCATGTCTTTATTTTTTGAATAAAAATATGCAAAAAAATGAGAAAAGATATAAAGAAATATTATCCATTCGAGTTTTTTGGCTCCACCTTTTCATAAAAGGTGGGATAAAAGATATTACACCTTTTTACATTTCAAATGTCGATTATTTATAATAAAATTGAATTAAATATTATAAGTAATATCATAAATAATATATTCATAATGGTTTTCATATACACACTTCAATTAGAACAAGGAAAATATTATATTGGAAAAACAAATAATCCAAAATTTAGGTTAGAAAATCATTTTAATTCAAATGGTTCAGAATGGACTAAAATATATAAACCATTAAGAATTGTAGAACTTAAATCTAATTGTGATGATTATGATGAAGACAAATATACAAGAATTTATATGGATAAATATGGAATAAATAATGTTCGCGGTGGTTCATTTGTTTCTATAAAATTATCCAAATCTCAAACAGATACTTTGAAACAAATGAGTAATGGAACAAATGATAAATGTTTTGGTTGTGGGAAAAGAGGACATTTTGCGAAAGATTGTCAAGAAAATGAATGTTGGGAAACGGATAGTGATGAAGGATATGAAGAAGAAGTTTGGGGATGTGAATATTGTGGAAAAGAGTTTATAGAAGAAATAAAATGTGAACATCACGAAAAATATTGTAATTCAAAAAATAAAAAACAAATTATTTATGAAAGTGATGATGATGAAGACGAGGAAGATGAAGATGATGATGAAGATGAAGATGATGAAGACGAGGAAGATGAAGATGATGATGAAGATGATGGTGCTAATAATTGTTTTCGTTGTGGTAGAGAAGGACATTATGCTACATCGTGTTATGCTTCAAAACATATTAAAGGTTATTATTTAAAATAATCAGCGTTTATATAACTTTTGAAATGTGCAAAGGTGTAAAGAAATATTATCCATTCGAGTTTTTTGGCTCCACCTTTTCCTAAAAGGTGGGATAAAAGGTGGGACGAAGACTTGTTTTCCCCGTTTCCTTATTTAAAAGAATGAAACAACCACCCGCTTCCTTACCATCCACTTCATTTGTAATGGATTGCGAACGTTTTTCTCTTTTATTTGAAGCACGGTGATCATATCCTGTTTCTCTCTCTTGTTCAATAATTCGCCAAATAGCATCTAATTCATGCACATTATCTTGAAACCATCGACGATTTCTAGTGACTAATACACAACTCATGATTTCTAATTTTAAATAAATATTCATAATCCAATTTAATCCCTGTTTTTCACCTTCTTCCATCTGTTTTTCTTGCCAAATCTCTATTTCTTCGATCGGTTGATCAAGGAGATACAAAGGTTGATAAATATATTTTGGATTTCCTTCCCCATTCGCAAAATACATAATCACACATTTATCATTCGTATCATCGGCAAAATAATCACTTTTCGAGTCATATTTGGTAAATTTCGTTTCTAAAAAATCACATTCATCCAAATCACATGTTTCCATTTGCAATTGCATTTGAACCCAATATTCCTTTTTAGGAATTCCATCGATTTCTCGATTTACAATATTTTTAATTTCCAACATACGCCCATAACGATGGTTTGTCGGATCAATATTAATTCCATCGGGGGATGCTCCTAGAAAAGAATACGTTTCATGTTGAATACATCCAAAATCATCTACTCGAGTTTTATATTCTCTTTCATAAAACATCACCGAGAGAGGTTCGCACATTTGACCCCAATGTAAAGTCGTATTGATATTAATTTGTCCGGTGGTTACAAAATTCGTAGTTAAAGGATGACATTTTTCATAAATCAATTGATTTTTCATCGCTTGACTTTCAAATGCTTTGTATGCGTTACTTGCCGTAATTAATTGATACCTGAATTCATACCATTCTTTCGTTCTTTGAACGGGTTGTGGTTTATTTTTTAGTAATCTTATTTTTCTCTCGATGATTTGTTTTTGTGGTTCGTTTATATATTTTAAAATAATACTTCGTTCAAAAGAACGTCTCGGATAAATCGTTGTGAAAAAGATCTCAAATATCTTTTCTAAAAGAAGATTGATTTCTTCTTTGAATAATTCGTCGATTTGGTTCCATTCAAACCAAAGATCTGGTTTCGGTTTTAAAGGTTCGAGAGAAGAATAAACGATTTCTTGGATTTCATACTCAAAATTTTCATGGAAAGTCGGTTCCGTAATTAATTTGGGATTATCTTGAATGAATTGATCCATTAATAGAAGCGTATTTTCGATAAATTCTTGGGCGGATTTTTCGTCGAATAAAAGGGATATTTCTTCTTGGTCTTCCTCTTCTTCCGAATAATCTAGATCTAGATCAAACTCGTGACTTATATCTACGAGACTTTCTAAATCATTCATGTAAAGATGGTTCGGAGAGTGTCCGCATAAACAACATATTGACATAAACATAATAAATATAATTGATTATGTTTATTTCATTTTACTTTATTGTATTCAATTTTATTGTATTCCGTTTTATAAAATCGGCGATCATTTCTCTGTTTTTTCTCTCAAGGTAATATTTTTTTTCTGTGGTAAACTTTTGATCGTAGAAACATGTTTCTCCATATTTTTCAACGTAAAATGTTTTTTGGTATGTAAAAGTGCAGGAATTTCTTTGATTTCTCCGCTTACTTTATCATAAATCACATCTTTGACACGAGCTAATTTCTTTTTATCTAAACAATCTTTAAAAAACCGTGTTAATATTTCGGTATCTTCTTCATCTAAATTTTTCTCTTTTTTATATTTTTCTACAAAAGCAAGTAATTTCTTGGTTTTGACGGTTTTGTCCAATTTCGTCCATTGTTCGTTTTTATTATTGGATTTTTCATCATCCAAAAATTTATCTAAATTCGAGAGATCATTGGAAGAGGACGGTGTTTCTTTTAATTGAACCCCTTTTAATAACATTGTTTTATATTTAATATTCTTCAATTCAATACATTCGTCTTTCTTTTCAATCGCACCAATTATATTTTCAATTGTCTTTATATTATTTTCTTGATAATTTTCATTTGCTTCATCGATGACTAATTCCATTTTAAAATAATTCTTGTAATTGAATATAACAAATTCGATTTAACTCTTTTTTATATATAATATAATTTTTTGTATTTATTTTTATATAATATAAATTTATAAAATGTCGGTTGATTCTTTTTTCTTTAGTCCAAGTACGGTTGTATCTGGACAATCATTTCAAGTCGGTGGAAGTGTAATTGATTTAAATATTGGAACTGAATATGTAATTAGCTTTCTCAATCCAAATACGGGTAATATTACAATTGATCCTACTAGTAGCACAACTATTACTGCAACAAGCACAACTTATGATTTAAGTAGTTTAAATTTTGCATCAGGGGTTGGATATCTTTTTTCTGCGGATAATACTTCTGTAGATGGAGTATACACGATTGGAATTACAATATCTTCGGGAAGTTCGCCTACATTTGGTGCAAACACAAATGTAACCATCCAAAATCCGGTTCCTTGTTTCAAAGAAGACAGTAAAATATTGGTTTTTAATGAAACCCTTGAGAAAGAGGAATATATTCCTATTCAGGACATCCGCGTAGGAAAGTTGGTAAAAACGTTTCAACACAATTATGTGAAGGTAGAAATCATTGGGAAAGCCCAGATTTATAATTCTGGCGACAAAAATCGTATTCTACACCGATTGTATCAATATTCCAATCCAAAATTTCCAGAAATTGTGGAGCCTCTTATTTTAACAGGTGGACACTCGATTTTGGTAGATGAGTTGACAGAAGAACAACAGGAAGAAACGAGGCAAGTATTCGGATCAATCCTTGAAACCGATGGAAAAATACATTTATTATCATTTTTAAATGAGGATTGTGAACCTTATGAAGAGAAAGGTAATTTCACAATCTATCACATAGCTTTGGAAAACGAAAATTATTATGCAAATTATGGAATTTACGCAAATGGACTACTTGTGGAGAGTTGTTCCAAACGTTACTTGTTCGAATTATCAAACATGGAATTTATAGTATAAAAGTATATAAAGTATAAAGTGTATGCAAGAAGAAAAGAAAATAATACTTCAAGGTACAAATAATCGATATCAAATGAAAAAAGTGATGAAAACAGAAGTAAAAAAAGACAAAAAAAGAAAAGAAACAGATAAATGGAATACAACAACCGAAGATTTTACTTATGAAAACCAAATGAACCTTTTAAATGAAATTCAAGAAAGAAAGGAACCGATCAATTCTATTCATAAGTTATTTATTCAACAAATCGAGAGAAAAATTACTAGTTACAAACAACAAGATTTGGAGAAGAAAAAATACGACGATCAAAAAACAATCGATTATGATTATGTTCTCTCTTTATTCCTTGAAACCAAATGTAAATGTTTTTATTGTTTTTCTGAAGTTTTTATTTTATATGAAATTGTGAGAGAAGAAAAACAGTGGACATTAGATCGTATCAATAATGATTTAGGACATAATCTAGATAATGTGGTATTGTCCTGTTTAAAATGTAATTTAAAAAGAAGATGCCAGTCCAAAGATGGATTTTTATTTACGAAACAATTAAAAATTGTGAAAATGGAAAGTGATGAGGTTTTTGATTGACGCTCTACAGGAGAACCAATAAAAAATGGAGTTATTCAAAGAATATTTATAGAAATCAAATATATAATATATATCAAATGAACTTAAAGAAGTATAAAAATCTTCCGAATGACATGATTTTTGAAATCCTTTCTTTTGATGATCGATTTATTTTACGAAGAGGAAAACTGATGAACCGAATTCCTAAAAATGACGAAAGATATAAATTATTATCCAAAATTCCGAAAAAAAATTATAATAGTTATAATAATACGAATTATGTAACCATTTACATAAATGAAAAAAAAGATTATTTTATTCATTATAATGGTAATTCAAATATTCCAATTATCTATATTGATATAATTGGGTATGAAGATGATAATTATAATCATATATCATTTCTTGAAGAAGATGCTTATTATATTTAGATTTCATCTTTTCTTTGTTTTCTCAAAAAAAAACAAAGAAAAACAAAAAAAGGGATAAAAATGCTTTTTATTTTAAAAATATAATTATATTGAAAATGTATTGTTTTTTAATTCCAATTTTAATTTATTTTTATGTTTATTTAATCATGTTGTCTTATACAATTTACAAATTAAATACCAAGGTCAATCAAATAAATGATCTTTTATCAAAAGAATTGACGGTTTTACAAAAGTTGAACAAGGAAAACAAGGAAAACAAGGAAAACAAGGAAAAAAGAGAGAAGAAAAATAGGAAAAAACACGAAAAAAATATATCCAAGTAGATAAACTTTTGAATTATTGTATGGAAGAACAAAAAGAAATAGAAAAATGCGAACCGATTTCGTCAATCGAAAAACACGATGAAAAACAAGTAAAAGAATGTATTTCTTCGTTACCGAGAAATGTCATTCGTGAGTATTCTGTTTCTTTCTCTCCTTTCTGGAAAGAAATGATTGGACAATATTATTTAATTCTTCATTATGTAATTATTATTTTAGGATGTTTTGTTTTCTTTTTTAGTAATAATATTTTTTATTTATCTGCTTTATTAAATATGATTATTTTAGACTGTATGTCGATTGTTTTCATACATGATTGTCCGTTAACCAATTTAGAGAAAAAATATTTAAATACTAGTTTAGTAGAAACAAGACAAACTTCTCTCAAAGATCTAGGAATTGTTTACGAATGTAATCATGAATATGAGAAACAATTGGAATTATTGATTAACTTATGGTCTTTTATTTCATTAAAAATATTATTTCTTATTTTGATGAATATGATGAACGTAAAATTATATCCTAATTGATCTTGATCTTCATCTTGATCTTGCTACTTTCTGAAGTTGTCCAAAGTAGAACCTTTATTTAGTACTTATTATTTGTATATTATTGAATATTACTATATATTAGTATATTAAAAAAATAATCAAGTATAAATGATAAAAGATTGGAGCCATTATTTTTATTATATTCTGAATTCGATTTTGATAAATTATAAATCATGGATCTTTTTGGCAATTAGTTTACTTATTTTATGCGAATTTAATGTGACTATCTTTTTAACTTTTACAATAGGTATGTTTTCATCCCATCTAATACACTATTGGCATCATTTTGAATATTCATATCCACATAATATTATTCATGATTATCATCATCGGTACAATCTTCCTTTTAATCATTTTATACAAGTTGTACTAGAATTCGTTTCTATTGTTGGCATCATTCCTTTCAAATATTCTTTCATAGATATGGTTCCTTTTCTCTCTTTTATCGACGATTGGATTGTGATTTATTATTATTTTTTCTATACGACCATACATAATATAAATTATACGGTTTTCCATGTGAACCATGTGCATGAAATACATCATGAAGTATTTCTTAAAAATATGGGACCAGATATATGTGATATTATTTTTGGGACGAAATATCAACCCGAAGAATCTTTAGAAAATACCGATCATTATATTCCGAATATTATTATTTCTACCTTATTGGTGTTACTATTAAAAAGTATTTGGAAAAATTCAAGCGAACCTTTCCAAAAATGGTATTTGTTTTTATCCAAAGGATTATTTTATTCTTCGATACTATTTCTTTTTGTAACAAGTATTTGTTTGTATAAAATGGATATCGATCATACCTTTGAAAAAGATGTGGATAAAATCAAAAAGTGTTTTACACCTTTGGACATTTAAAACGCCGATTTATAAAATTATAAAATTATAAAATTATAAAATTTATACAGATATAAAGATAAAAAATAATAATAAATAATAATAATAAAATTTGTTAAATATAATATATATATTATATGATAGAATTTAATGATTTAGATTTTTTGGTTTATTCATCACATAAAACATCTACCCAATCGTTACTTGCCATTTTTAATAAAAATAACTATAAAGCAAAACATTGTCATTCTTTAAATAATTTAAAATTAAATTTAGTTAATCCTCCAACAAAAGAAACATTTGTACAATATTTAATTAACTACAAAAATATTAAAAACAAAAAATTAAAAATAATTACATGTATAAGAAACCCAATAAATAGATTGTTAAGTTCTTTTTTTCAATCATTTAGTACTGATGAAATTTATTTTAATAATATAAGTGAAGAAAATACAACAATTAGTATTAAAAATGAGGATGAATTATATATTATGTATGAGGAGATTATTACATATTCAACGTTGCCTGGAAGTATGGAAAGTTTAGATGAATTATCTATTATACTTGATATAAATATATTGGAAAAATTAGAAAATAAAAAAGGTTATTATTATTTAGACAATAATTTGTTTGAATTATATGTTTTAGATTTTAATTGTGTAATTGATAAAAATGTTTTAAATTATTTAAATAACATATTAACGTTAGATTTAAAAATTGTATATTCAAATAATTTATCAGAAAATAAACATTATTATAATAAATACCAAAATATAAAAAAAAAAATAGGGAATAAATTAGATACACTTATTAAAAGTAAATATAATAGTTTTTATTTTACGGCATTTTAAATGTCCAAAGGTGTAAAGCGAAAGCGACCGATTAAACCGAAAGCGAAGGTATAAAACGAAGGTGAAGGTTTAGAAAAAGAATTACGTTAAAAGAAAGATATACATAAACTATGCTTTATAATAATAATGATACATTGGAAATGGACCCAAGGACAACCATATGAGAGAAGCCGAAGAAGACAACTCCAAAACCAACCATCACAAACAAAAGAAAATTCATCAAGTGATAGTATTTTTTATGATAACAAAGTATTGGATGATGTTCAAATAAATCAACAGGCAAATAATGCTTATAATATTGCGTTGAACCATGATGAATATACATGGGATATGTTGAATAAATCACAAGAAATAGAAATGCAAGGGTTTCGACAAGTGAATAAGAGAGAAGATACGGATAAGAAATTATCCGAAAGGCAAATGTTTGCCAATGTAAGTATGAACCCTTTTTTAACCAATAGTGATTATGCAAATGATATATCGGTTCAAAATAATTTTTTGCAACCCCAGACTACGAATTTTACAGATAAATCGTTAGAATAACAAAAAAGAGAGAACCGAATTCTTTCAAAGATATAAATTAAAATAAGGATTTAAATACTTTTGATATATTTTATTAAAATTTATCAAAAAAATATGAATACTTATACAAGTCAGAATGATTTATTAATGAATAATTTAATGGAATTTTATAAAAATGAGACGATTTTAAATCGAATGTTGAAAATCATTACAGGTGAATCAAGAATTTCATTACGTATTGTGGATTGGTTTGCAACAAATTATGCCAAGAAATATTTCACCTTATATAATGTAACGGATGAATTTGGGAATACACGAAGGTTTAAAGTTTATATTGATTACAAGTTGAAATTGAAAGCATATAGCAAGCGCCGTTTTGATCCGTTTTGTCGATGGGAACGGATTAGCATCCCTTATAAAGTGGATACATGTATTGAAACCACGATTGGACAATTGAACTTTTTCAAATGGGCGCTAGAGAATAAGGTCATCGATTATATCGAAGAGAATTATGATGTGATTGAAGATGATATGAATAGTCGAAATAGTACATCGAAAAAAAAGGAATTAGTGATTGATAACTCGAAGACCAGAAAGAAGCGGGAAGAATTGTCGATTTCGGCGACCAAGAGCATCAAGAAGGAAAAGGTGGAAATTGTGGTGCAATTTCATTAAATCGTGTTTTAACACGAATAAACGTGTATTATTTTTGCTTTTATTTTTGTTTTTATTAAAAAAAACAAAAACAATATAAAGACATATTTTATAATTCAATATAAATGGAATTAAATATTGTTGAATTGATTGAAACCAATCCCATTACAAAACTCTCAAGTAATTACAACAATAAATTAGTTAATCGAGTAGTCAATTCATTTACAGGTTATGACCAACAATTATTTATTGCTAGTTTTTATTGTTCTTTAAATTATGATCAAAAAACAGACTTTGCTATTGATTTAGATGATGTATGGAAATGGTTAGGATTTAATAAAAAATATAACTCACTTTATTTATTAGAAAAACATTTTAAGTTAGATATAGACTACACAATTTATTTGCCAAGTGATCAGGAGCAAAAAAAGAAGGGTAGTGGTGGTCATAATATAAAAAAAATTATGTTAACCGTAAAAGCTTTTAAAACTTTATGTTTAAAAGCTGGAACAAAAAAGGCAGATGAAATTCATGATTACTATTTGAAAATGGAAGAAATTATACAGGAAGTAATTAATGAAGAAAGTAATGAAATGAAATTACAATTGGATCAGACAAATAAACAATTAGAACAAAAAAATAAAGAATTAGAAGAACAACAAATCAAATCACAGAAAGAAAAAGATTTACTTCGAGAGAAAACATTATTGGAACAATTTGCACGAAATTCTCAATGTGTTTATTATGGATTAATCGACGATAAAAGTATTTCCAACGAACGTCTAATAAAATTTGGTAATTCAAATCATTTACAATCAAGAGTAGAAACACATAAAAAAACATATACAAATTTTCGGTTAATGAATGTTTTTAAAGTTTCAAACCAAATACAAATTGAAAATGCGATGAAACAACATCCAATATTGAAAAATAAAAGAAGAAATATTATTATTGATCATATGAATTATACTGAATTACTTGCAATCAACGATTTTACTTTGGATGAAATCGATGAAATGATTAAAAATATTATTAAAGAAAATGAATACAATATGGAAAATTATCTTAAGGTAATCGAAAAAAATAAAGAATTCGAAACGATTATAGATAAATTGGAAGATGAAAATAAAAAATTATTGGATAAAAATAATGAATTAGAAATAAAATTAAGCGAAGTTTCGCCGATTGTTTTTTATAATGAAAATAAATCAAAATCCATCTCTAAAATGACCTTTTTAGTAAATGGTTATTTATTGTATGCTTTTGAACATAAAAAATATAGATATAAATGTGGCGTTTGTAGAATAGGAGATTTAGAGAGTGTAACGAATATATTTAAAAATATTGAACCAAAGGGAGAAATGATTTATACAAAAACGGTTCATTATCCTTTTTTGGAGAGAATAATGAATTTTTTGTTGAAAGAAAGATTGACTAAATTAGGAAATGATATGTATGATGGATATTTGAATGATGTTAAAATTATTTTTGAAATTGTATCAAAAATAGAAGAAATTATTATTGGAAAGGGTTATTCATTACAAGATATCTTGGACAAATTAAATCATCAAAATATTACATCACTTGTGAATGAAATAGAAAACCCAGAAGTTCCGGTTGTTCGTAAAGCAAAACGTGCGATTGATCAAATCAATAAAGATACAGGAGAAGTAATTGCTAGTTATCCAAGTATCGAAGAGGCTGGTAGAAAAATGGGTCTTACTACAGGAACAGCCGTTGGGATTGCATTAAGAAATAAAACGGTATGTAAAGGCTTTTTATGGAGATATGCAAATATTAGTCAGGATGATCAATATAGTGATCAACCTGTGATAAAGGTATGTTGTTCTAGTGGAGAAAAAATATATTTTAAAAATATGGCTGATGCTGCTAGAGATATAAATATATCAGCACCCGGATTAAGAAACCGTATTTTGACAAAAGTTCATGTGAATGATTATCATTGGATTTTTGATAAAGGTGCAAGTCATTATAGTTGAAATGAAGAGAAAGTGATAATTTATAAGGGTTTAATTTTAGTTGAATTCATAACTCCCACCCCGAAGGGAAAAGGGAGGGGTCATAGGGGAACCGTAGGTTCCCTTAAAAAAGGATTTAAAAATACATTGACATATTTTAATATATTTTTAATTATTTTTAAAAAACATGGGAAATGTAACTTCTTTGCAATCGAGTTATCAAAAAATCAGTTTTGAAGATATTCAATATGCGATTAGAAACCCCGAACAATTTTTATTTATCAATACACTTTCTGAAAAAGAACAACGATGTTTATTACCGAATACGTTACCTGCAGAACAAGAAGAAACAGTGATTAATCGTCTTTTACAAAAAGGGAGAAAAGACATTTCTGTCATTATTTATGGAAAAAATACGAACGACGAAAAGATTTATCAAAAATATGCTCAATTAATTTCTTTGGGGTTTTTCAATGTACACTTATATTTGGGCGGGATGTTTGAATGGCTACTTTTACAAGATATTTATGGAAACAAGGAATTCCCGACCACGAATAAAGAAGTGGATTTATTGAAATATAAGGCAAACAAGACATTTGGAATTTCTCTCTTGGAATATCATTAGAACCACTTTATCCACTTTTTAAAAAAGTGGTGCAAATCCACTTTTAAAAAAGTGGTGCAAAAAATCGATGGATTTTTAATACTTTTTTATTTGTTTTTACTTCGTTTTACACCAGGATTTTTGCTCCACTTTTTTCTAAAAAGTGGAAAAAGTGGATAAAGTGGATAATAAGCTCAAGTTCGCCAATTCATCCGCTCGTTTGTTTTTCTCTCGAAGTACATGTTCAAATCGAATAAATTCAAATTGTTTTGCCAATTCAATCGCATAATCGTGATATTGTTTTAGATTGTGTGAATTTACTTTATATTTACCAGTCACTTGTTTAATCACTAATAAACTATCCCCGTAGACTGTCAATCGGCGAATACCATAAGACAAACTTTTTTTTAATCCTAACACAAGAGCATGATACTCCGCTACATTATTAGTATCATGTTCACTTATGAATTCACTTTTAGACAATATTTCTCTAGACCCTTGATAAAGAACAAACCCTGCTCCAGCGGGTCCTGGATTTCCTTTTGAACAACCGTCAAAATATAAAGAATATTCTTCTTCTTGAGTTGGACTATAATTCGACATTTGTTTTAGATAAAGATGATTTTAATAATAGAAAACATTTAAAAATAGAATTTAATTTCAATTTTTTCTCAATATAATATATAATATGATGAATTTTTCAAAACTATGTACTCCTGCGATGATATATTTCGTCCTTGCGATGATTGCCTTAATCATTGGTTTTTTTACAAATTTCAGCATCATTTCTCTTCTAGTGAATGGATTTTTTATTATGATATGGGCTTGGTTCTTAAACTTTTTATGTAGTAAAGGTTATAAAACAATTTCATGGATCCTCGTAATTTTACCATTTTTCATGGCATTCTTCAAACTTTTTTAGACCATTAAAATTTATATATTCAAAATAAGTTCGAATATATAAATCTTCCATTGTTTAGACATTTATTATTTATCATTTTTCTTCGTTAAAAAACAATTTAAAAAATTGATTTAAAAACGAATATAGTAATTTATAGTACATACATTATACGAATTATTATATTAATTTTTAAAACATGGATTTAAATCAACGTAAATTAACCAAAGCGGAATGGGAGTCAATTGAATTATCTATTTCTCAAGAAGAAAAGAAAGTACTTCAATTAATTATTGACGGGTATGGTGACGTGAATATTCGAGTGAACCATCATCCTTCCCTCTTCGGGTTTTTGAAAATAGAATACAACGAATGGATGGAAGATTATTTATATAATAAATATTTCTTGAAAAAAATAGAAAGTATGATAAAAAATATGACACAAGAAACAGAATTCGTAGCACAATATAAAAAATTAAATATCAATACAAACATAAACATTAAAAAAGCGGATTTAATCCGACTACAAAAAAATACAGAAGAAAGTATCTCCAAAGAAGATATTTATGAGAACGTTTTACTTGACAATTTAGAAAAATTATTAAACCACTTCCACTTCACGGATAAATCAAAACGCAAAGAAAAAAATGAAAAAAATGAAATAAAAAAAAATAATTCATTTGAATTTTATTATTTTACTCTTTATAAACTCATCCAAAATAATATTGAACATTTAAACAGACATATTCTAGTAATTGTCAAATTAGTACTGAAATATTACGAAGAAAAAATGAAGATCTCAGTTATTTTGGAAAATGCAGTAGAATATATCGAGAAAAATACCAATCTTTTAAAATACGCAGATATGACATTATATGAACATCAAAAGGAAATATTCACGATTTTCAATCAACCTTCCAAATCTCCTGAAAATCTAGTTCTTTATATTGCACCAACTGGAACAGGAAAAACATTGACACCGATTGCCTTATCTCAAAGTCATAAAATCATATTTGTTTGTGCAGCCAGACACGTAGGTATTTCTTTAGCTAGATCGGCGATTTCGATGAATAAAAAAATCGCTTTTGCTTTCGGTTGTGGATCGGCAGAAGATATTCGTCTCCATTATTTTGCTGCAAAGGATTATACGAAGGATTGGCGTACAGGTGGAATTCGTAAAGTGGATAATAGTGTAGGTGAAAAGGTGGAAATTATCATTTGTGATATCAAATCCTATTTGCCAGCCATGTATTACATGTGTTCTTTTAATGAAAAACATAATATTATTACTTACTGGGACGAACCTACGATCACCATGGATTATGAAAGTCACGAAATACATGAAATTATTCATAAGAACTGGAAAGAGAATTTAATCCCAAACATGGTGCTTTCTTCGGCTACCTTACCGAAATTACATGAATTAACGGACGTAATTGCCGATTTCAAAGAAAAATTTCCTCATACGAATGTTCATAATATTGTCAGTCATGATTGTAAGAAATCGATCCCGATGGTGAATAATAATGGATATGTGGTTTTACCGCATTTATTAAGTGAGGACTATGAAGAGGTGAAAAAAATAGCGACGAATTGTGAGAATTATTTGACACTTCTTCGTTATTTTGATCTGAAAGAAGTCGTGGATTTTATTAGTTATGTGGCAATTCGAAATAATTTTATTAGTGGAAAAATGGCGGTTGAGCGTAATTTTTGTAGTTTGGATGACTTGACAATGAAGAATATAAAATTATATTATTTGAAAATTGTAAAAAATATCATCGGTGGAACATGGGGTGCCGTATTAACTCATCTAAAAATAAATAGAAAACAACGAATTATTCCGAACCATTTGATTGATACAAAAGGTAATAAAGTGCTACAGAAAAGCGTAAGTATTGGTGGACCTTTAAACAATATAACTGCATCTAAAGAAACAATATCGAATTTACATTTCAATGATGGGAAATCAATTGTACGATCCGTGAGTGATACATCTTTTATGAACCAATCTGTTTCTTCGGAAAAAAATCCTTCTTCTGGAAATTGTGCGGTTTATGTAACGACCAAAGATGCTTATACGTTAACCGATGGACCAACGATCTTTTTAGCAAATGATGTAGAAAAGATTGCAAAATTCTGTATTCAACAAGCCAATATTCCTGTCTTGGTAATGAATGAAATCATGAAAAAGATTGAATTCAATAATTCGTTGAATGAAAAAATTGATGAATTGGAGAGAGAATTAGAATTTATGACCGAGAAGGGAAATTCTACTTCTTCCTTATCTTCCAAAGACGGTCATAAATTAAAGAAGGAAAGCCGCGAATCTAGTAAAGACAGTACTACAAATAATAACAACCATACGAACTCTTCTACTAGTGGAGGAGTGAATAAATTGAACCAGATGAAAGAACAAATATATTCATTAAAAAGTATGATACGTACAGTATCTTTAAATGATACCTTTGTTCCAAATAAACTACATCATCTGAAAAAATGGGCAGAAGAAATAAATGTGAAAAATGCATTTACTAGTCATATTGAGGAAGATATCGTGAATGAAATCATGTTGTTAAATGGTGTGGAAGATAATTGGAAAATTTTATTAATGATGGGAATTGGGGTTTTTAGTAATGCGACTGGAAACGGAAAAGGAATTGAAACAGGAGAAAAAAGAAATGGCAGATATATTGAGATTATGAAACGTATGGCGGATGAACAAAAATTGTATATCATTATTGCATCAAGTGATTATATATATGGGACAAATTATCAATTTTGTCATGGTTATTTAAGTAAAGATTTGAATTTAACCCAAGAGAAAATTATTCAAGCGATGGGGAGAATTGGTAGAAGTAATGTTCAACAAGATTATACGATCCGATTTCGAGATGATGAACAAATTCTAAAATTATTTTCAGAAGATACCGAAAAACCAGAAGTAATTAATATGAACCGTTTATTATGTAGTAATCGCGAACCATGATCCAAATAAAATATACAAATAAAAAAGTCGATATAAAAATATAAAAATAAAATCAGATTATAAAATATATATTATTTATAAAAGTACAAATGTCTTTAAAAAAGAATACTGAAAATACTGAAAGTGTGCGTATTTACGAATACACAAGTGCATCCAATCCCTTGTTAAAAAAAGTACCTATTTTTTTTCACGACGCTGATTTGTATAAAAATGAAGAAACAAGAATTATTCCTTTTGATAATCATTCCTATATTGATACGGAGTATGAAGCAACGACCCCTTCCCTCCTTTGTTCTTTTATTAAAATTCGAGAAAGAGAAAAAATAACTACGGTGGCAGTTGCAACTTCTCAACTTTTTTATGTGATTAAAGGTTCTGGATTTTCAACGATTTATGGCAAAGAAGGTAATCGTCAAACCATCGATTGGGAAGAAGGAGATTTATTTGTCATTCCATATTTAGATACAGGAGATATGAAACAAAATGCCATTGAAGATAGTGTTCTTCTTTGGGTAACCGATGAACCTTTATTAAAATATTTAGGAGTAGTTCCATCCTTGCCAAAATTTAACATTACCCTTTTTACAAAAGAAAAATTATGGAGTTCTTTAACAGATATACGGAGAGAAAACGAAGGACTGAACCTTAATCGACTAGGTATTTTACTAGGGAATGAAGCCACTGAAAAATCTACCAAAACAATTACTCATACTTTATGGTCCTTATTGAATGTATTACCAGCAGGTTGTAGTCAACGCCCTCATCGTCACAATTCGGTGGCTTTGGATTTTTGTATTTTTGTAAAAAATAATTTAGGGGGTATTTATACACTCATTGGAGAAGAATTAGATGAAGATGGTAAAATAAAAAATCCCGTAAAATGTTTTTGGGAAACAGGAACGGTTTTTATTACTCCTCCAGGATTATGGCATTCACATCATAATGAAACGGAAGAGGATGCGTACGTATTACCTATTCAAGATGCTGGATTACATACCTATTTACGAACCTTGAACATTCAATTTGCTTAATAATATGGATAATATATATTTTGTATTTTGGTAGATAGTTTAAACGAAGATGGATAGTTGTGATTAAAATAATATTTGAATAGTTCAGAGGAAGGTTTTAATGGATTATATTTTTCATAGTCGTTATAACAATAAGATTGGTTCATTGGATGAAAATAGGACAGATCAAAACAAGATTTTGAAAAACAAGGAACAAAATCGATTTCTTGTTGTTTTTCAATATCAATTCCGTAATAATCGGAATCTAAGTAAAGTTGGTATTTTATAAATTTGATAAATTCTTCGATGGTCCAATTCGTATTTACAAGATAGGTTTTTGATTTTGTATTCGTCATTAACTGGAACTGGATTGGGACAAGATAAGTGGATCTGTTTTGTTTAATTGGTTGGTTTTGCTTGGTATTAGGGTTCATTTTGAATAATGGTAAAGTATTTGAATGTTTTAACATTATTTTGAATTCTGAAATCAATTTTCCATCTACTTTTTGGAAAAAAGTAGAGCAAAAAATCTAAAAGATGATTGATAAAATCATTAACTTCCTATACATGATTTTGGAATATATGGTAATTTTTGCATTTTATAGAATAAGTCGTTTTATCTTTATCTTTATTTCTAATTTATTTAATCTTTCAGGTAAAAAATGTTTTATATGAACCTCTACATAGTATGGATATGTCTTTCTGTAATATTTTATTTATATAGAAACAACTACATTATGTGTACCGATATTTCTCACTTTTTCTCTTAATGATAAATAATATTCATATCTTTCTTTAGATAATTCACTTTCATATACTTTACAATGTCCGGTAGCAATGACTTCCACTTTTTTTTTATCAATTTTAGAACCCGGATTTTGTTGAATGATTGTATTATATATACGTATCGTTTTTCATCCTTCTAATATTTTTTCAAAAATAAAAATAACTTCCTCCCCAGTTATATCTCGTTTGGTTGCTCTTTTTTTCTCTCTACGTTCCGATTTCATTTTTCATATACATTTGTCGCATTCATTTGCATATAATTGAATTCTTTCTTTATAATCATTATATTTTTCATAAGACAATTCACTTGGATAAAAAGGTATTTTATTTTTTTGAATATTTCGTTTGATGTTTTTAATAATATCAATCGTTAAGGTATTTTTTATATTATTTTTGTTTCTAATATCAATTAAGATAGTTAATATAATGGAAGGTTTCACATTTTCAATACATTTTTCTATTACAAATAATATTTCATCAATTCGAATTTTTCTTTTAGATAAATTAATTTCTTCTTGACTAAATGATTTTTTTTCTAATTTATCTTCATTTCTACAAACAATATTACCATTTTTAATTCTTGAAATTGTATATTTTGGTAAATTTAACAAATAAGCTATTTCACAATTTGTTTTCTCTTCTTGAACCATATTTCTAACTTGTATAATCATATCATCGGTAACCCCACCTTTTGAATCTCGAATAGAAGTAGACATTTTTTTTTTAGTTTCTTCTGATAATTTTTTTCCAAAGTTATGATTCCCATTTCCTTTCATTTTTTCCGATTTTTCCTTGTAAATTTGTTTTAATATGATTTCTTTACCTATTTTTTGTTTTAATTCCCTTAAATGTATCATATCTAAATAACCTTCCTTTCCCTCGGTTTGTTTATTTAGTTCTGTAAAATATTCTATTTCATGTTTTTCTTCATTACAAATTTTATACATTTCTTCTTTTATGGATTTATCATTCGTTGTTAAAAATGTTTCAAATGCACACGCTTGTTTATATTTAACAATCAATCCATTTTTAATAAGTTGTGTAAATTTCAAACAATCATTTTTATTATAAATAATAAAATTATAATTATAAACCTTTCCAAATCCTAGAAATTGTTTTATAGAATCTAATATGTTCGGATGATTTTTTTGTGAAATAGACAAACGAAAATAAAATTTTTCAATATTTATAAAAATACAACCTTCTGCGTCAAATAAACCTTGTATATATTGAATATTTATTTTTGATAAATTTTCTTCTATAATATTTGTTTTAATATTATTATTTAAACAAAGAGTATAATAATTTTCTTTCTTTTCTAATTCATTTGGTTGATTAACTATTTTGTATATTT
>Ga0247842_10001037_pt1 | contig 50233 bp, 89 predicted proteins | sample LaCruzMarch2015__3_FD_192411 | JGI IMG/M metagenome (GOLD analysis project Ga0247842, IMG submission 192411) | Freshwater microbial communities from meromictic Lake La Cruz, Castile-La Mancha, Spain - LaCruzMarch2015_19m | ecosystem: Environmental > Aquatic > Freshwater > Lake | place: Spain... | reverse complement strand
TCGGGGGAACATTATTGGGTTATGCAAAAGTTGACAGTGTTTTGGCGGGAACATTAGTGGGGTATCTTAGTGCGAAATGTGAGCAAATTTTGGCCTATTATTTTGGAAGTAGCAAGGGAAGTCAGGAGAAAACGCTATTGCTATCACGAGCGGAGCCGGTGAAGTAAGTCCCGTCCAAATATTTGACGAATCTCGCCCTCATCACGAACTGGTGGGGGTTTCCTTCCTCCATTCATCCATCGTCCTCGGTGTAGTGTCCGCGCTGGCCCGCGTCTCCCATGTCCAGTAGCTGCGGCAGCAGGGGCAGTAGTAGCTTGATCCACCTGTGCAATCCAGTGCAGGGTTCATAGCGTATCCGCAATTAGGGCAGAGGTTGGTCATTTGGCCCTCCTTACGCTTCCCTTTTCAGTAATATGATACAGAATACCAGTCCCGATATAGCCATTGGTAAGTTTCCTGCACCGACCATTCTTGCCATTACAAGGGGAGTACTCGGTGCATTGATTTCCGCATGAGTCATTGGAGTAAACAAATTCACCCTCAGATTTGCACCACATCATCTCGCCACCTATTTCCCGCTTCATGCCCTCGACGACTACAGGTTTCCCATCATCATGAGCAACATCCTGCCACCAGGAGAGGGGAAATAACATCCCTTCTTCCTCTGGGCGTCCGTATAGTTTCATTCTTCCTCCCATCCGAACCACTTAGCCACCGCCTCAAGAAGTGCACCAGAGGTGGTGATGTATGCTACTGCGATTCTCCTACACACTGCATCTGATTCTGCAATGCAGACTTTAGTCCTGCATTTTCGAGGGTAGGGGCAGCAACCTTCTTCTCTGCCCTATACACATACTCATCATACCCTGTGCGAGTGCGGTTCAGGTCGGATTGAAGGGAGGCGTTTTCTTTGTCTTTTCTTTGTATTTCGTCAAAATACTGTGTCTGTAGATTTTCAAATTGACGAGCAAGAATCATATTCCTTCCCGCAAGAGCAGCATTCTCCTTATCCAACTCCACGCACTTCTCAATAGCGAGCCTCAGCTCCGCCAGCGCCTTGTCCCCGTTGTCAACGGCTTCCCGATACAAATCCCAGATGTTTTTGTTTGTGTCTGGATGCCGCCATTTGTTGCTCTTAGGTGTTCCAAGTTTGTCCATCTCTCAGCCTCCTATTTTCCTGCGAAATTCATGCACATCTCTTTGTATTGCGGTCACTGTCGTTACTGCGCAAGGATATTTGACCAATAAATTCTTAGCGCACTGCTTTGCTGAGTTCAGATCGCTGTAGAAGGAGAAGAAAGTCTTTTCACCTTCTGTTTCCTTGAACCACACCTCGAAAACCCGTTTGTATTTGAAGCATATATAACTTATTTCTGGTTTCTTCATCATTCCCTCCTTAAAGTAGCCACGGTGCAGGGTTGTACGACTCTTACCCTTGCTTATCAGCCTCACCCTTTCGGGACCGTGGCTATGCTCTATGCAACCCCAGTGCGGCTATACAATGCCTGACTTAACATCCGGTCAGCCCTGCGTCACGTCCGAGACGACACCGTTGACTGGGGTTGTGCTTATGTGTTATCAACATCTGAATCATCTCCACCACAGAAGTAGCACTTATACATCTTTGCAACTGGATTTCCGCAAAGACCACATTCCCTAGTCGGTATAAAATTTCTTAGCAACTCCGCTTCTCGCAACTGCCAAGCTAATCCTCCTACTTCAATTGACTTATATCCTTTTATCTTTGTGGTTCGTTTCATACAATTCCTTTATCAGTTTAATGATCCCCACCTGGCGAGATTCTGAATTCCATTAGAGAATCTCCTTATCCGCTGCGGATTTTATACATCTTTAGATGTTTCCGCTATCTCTGCCACGATAAACCAATCATCATACTACAAGTCGAGACAAGGGGTTGTTTTAATCATCTGATGCTATTCCTTTTCCAGTTTCATAAATTAACACACAAGAAGCTTTGTGGTTAAAATCATGAATGTCTGAAATAAACAAAGTAGTTGTAGGGTGGTTACCTACAATATCAGCGTCATCATTAAAGTCTTTAAGGATTTTAAGCAATTCTTTTTTCGTCATTGGTTTTTCCTTTTTCGTCAATAACAAGGCCCTCAAACAAAAGCAAGTAATTAATGACATCAGAAATCTTGTCATCAATCAGTGTTTCCGTAGGGAGGATCCCTTCTGCCGCATGATCGAGCATGTCTATGAGAGAAACTAAGTGTTTATTAAACATGCCGCTTAGAGCGTGAATGGGGGTTACGTTCCGAATGATTCCAGTCCGTTTAAAATTATGAAATCTATCTTCATCATTTCCATACTCCACATTTTTGCTTTCAAGTAAATCTGCACAATGCTTTAATCTCGGATGAACAATTTTATCCATGAATTCTTGGTCTGTCATTTAACTTCTCCTTTCAACAAAGCTATTTCTGCTTCAAGTTCTTTAATCCTTTCCCTTGCTTTATACAGAGGAGTTTGTTTTGCATTTTCACGTTCCCGATCTACACTTCTTTGAAGTCTTTTTTCATAAGATTCCGGATGATGTACTTTGCAGTAATCGTCTTTCCATTCCGGTTTTGTACACTTATGCTGATGGAAAGAACCAAATCTTCCAGAACCTGAAACCATTTCTTTACACGGCATTTATCGTTACCTCCCCTTTATTGTTTTCAATATTAAAAACTTTGTCGGAATTACTTATTATTTCTGGAATATGGGAAACAATAATTAACTGGATTCCGAGTTTGTCAGAAATCATTTTAAGCATTTCTGAACCTTTTTCTTGCAAATCTCGGGATAGAAACTTAAAAGGTTCATCCAAAAGTAAAGATTTGCGAGAAGGTTTAAGAGCCCATGTGGCAGATCGTAATGCAAAAGAAGCAACATCTAAAGCTCCTCCTCCTGCTATAGACACAGGGCCACCATCGTTTCCGTCTTTGCGAAAGATAAGATCCGCTTCAGTTTTGTTCCGTCTTTGTGTGAATTGCAAAATGAATTCATACGGATCAGGAAACACCGCTGCTAAAGCCATTGTTACTAGATTGCTGATGTGAAATTCAATTTGCTTCTGTGTAGTTTCAGCAACAATTTGGATGTAAGCCCGAACCTTTTGACAATCTTCCAAGTATCTTTCTTTATCTTTCAGTTTTATTTCCGTAAATGTAAGTTGCTCAATGTATAAATCATATTGGGCTTTTGCTCTTATGTATCGGTTACGGTATTCTTTTACCATTCTGCAATCTCCCTAAGAGATTTATAATCCTCTTGAATGACCATAGTGATCGTGTTTTCTTCCTTTGCCAATTTAGCAATTTCTTTCTCTACTTGTTCCATAGAAGAAAGTTTGTATGTGTTTTTTAACTGGGTTAAAGTCTCTTGTTCCCTGCCGTCAAGTTTGGCAATATTAGTCCTTGCTGAGTCTATTCCCTTTTTTAATTCGGACAGGTCCTTTATTATCGCTTCCACATTTTCCTCCTTTATGCATGAGATTAGGATTTAAAAGATATTTGATGGTTACTCTACCGTATTTGCTTTCTAACCAATCAATCAGATTTTGATAAGGTTGTCCTACAAATCTGTGAAAGATAGGGGCAGCAAATCGAATGATGTTCTTTTCATCCGCTTCTATTCTTACTGTAGCAAATGAGCAGGAGATCCAAAGACATTTCATGTCATACAACTCCTTCTGATTTTAACTAATTCAAGCGGGATATTATTTGCCTTTTCATATTCAATCAGATTGTCGGCAAAGTTTAATCCCATCTCCTTGTGCAGAGCAAGTCCTTCAACAAATGCTTCCAACTTCTCATTGCGTTTTTCCGTCTTTAATTTCTTTTCGATGTCAAATACCTCAGCCCAATCTTTAATCGGAATGAAATGTTTTTCATACGTTCTAGTTTCTGTATCAAAAAGGCAATAGAAAGGTTTATGTTCTATTTGGTCAATCTTGGAACGCATGAGACTTCCACAATTGATAAGATGTCTTGTTTCCGGGGTATCTGCATTTAAGACGGTGAAAGATTTATGATTGTCCCCTGAAAAAATAGCATCAAACTTATGCTTTTGCAGGAATTGTGCGGCAAGATCATATCCTTTATCCTTTTCCCATTCTTGTTCGCAACTGCCAACAATCATCCGATGTATAAGAAGTATATTAAAACCGGTTGTTGTTATCTTAGGAATATTTTCCTCAAAAGAAGCTCCGTAAAGATAAACATCTTCACCAAGATGAATAGGTTTTCTTACAATGTGAAAGTCGTCAAGAGCTGTTTCTAAAGCATCAAGAGGAGTATTTCCTATATTTCTATACTTCATATCGTGCTGCCCTCGGATAGCGTAGATAGTAGCCCCTCTGAAATAGGAGCACAGTTTTCTCCAATATAAGTAGCTTAAAAAAGGAGTATCTGTAAAGTCTCCAGGCTGAAGGATGGGATATAGATCCTTAGTTGCTTTTAAGATGCTACTTATTTTGCTAAATTGCTCTGCCGGATAATTATCTATCCTACTTTCTGGTGTTTTATCTGTGCAATGAAGGTCCCCGGTCACGATTAACTGCATCATTTCCTCCTATTCTATGACAATATCAAAATCAGATCGGTATTTCTTTTCAAGCAACGCCATTCGATATAGAGTCGGGTGACGATTTTCAACGAATTCCTGGTCGGCCAACCATCCGAGGTAAGAATTTGGAACATCGGCAAGAAGTTCCCCGGAATATTTCCCAAATGGTAATTTAACATCTCTGTATTTTTTCTTAGCCTCAATAGCTTTTTCCTGTTCCGTTGTCATAACTCCTCCATAATGGCTGCTACTTTATTTTCATCAATTACGGTTCCGCATGTTGGACAAATCTTTGCTTCCAATAATAAATCAGCATAAGAAATTTGCAAAGCTTCTTTCTTATCTATTTCCGTTTGTCTGGTCTTTTGAATATTTGTTAAGACCAAATAAGCAGAGGAAATCTTTTGTTTCCTTTCCCTAAGCACTTTTAAAGTTTCAATCTTTGCCTGAATCACATTGTAATGAGGTTCTAATTCAATCCAAGCATTGTCTTCTTCTTTTGCTTCTTGGATTCGTTTGTAAGAGTTAAGGATGTTTTCCAATCCTTGTCTCTTTTGTTTCAATAAAGAAACTTCAGTAATCTTTTCCATCAATAGATTAACGGGAACTTCTAAATCAAGGAAAGGAAGCAGTCTCTGCCGCTCTGTTTTAATATTTGTGAGTGTTGATACGCATTTTGTTAGATCGTTCAAGGAAGACGCTATTCCCGACGCTACCGCTTCATTTTTTTCAATAGAAGTGATCAATTTTTCGATCTTGTCTAAGTTAGCAAACTTTTCCAGTTCTTTTTCTATACCATCTCTTTCAGATTTGAGCATAGAAATCTGACCAGTAGTTTCTCGGATTTTGCTATTGATGTTTTTAAACATGGTATCAATGATGTCTAATCCGATTAACTCATTTAACTTACGGGCTACTTCCCCCGGAGAATCTTGCAATAGAAAATAAGATTGATGTTGAGTCTGGATGTTTCCTTCAGGCAAATTCAATGCTTGTTTGATTTCTTCCGGAACATCTGTCTTGATCGCAGAGAAAGATTGATCTACTCCGTCTTTTGTCAATAAATAAGTATTCTTTCCGTTCTCTCTTGTTAAGGCAACGGAAGCATTATCAAGAGTTATTTCAACAGCAATGTCATCTTTAGGAGAAGCATCCCAATTCTTGAAAGCATCTCCTGTAGGACGGTTAGTCATTGCCCACTGCATTGATCTCATTACAGCCGTTTTACCAGCGTCTGACTGCCCAGTAATAACATTTACCCCAGGAACAAAATCAAAATGAGATTCTTTATGGGCTTGGAAATTCAATATGTCTAAGGATTTTATCATAATGCACTCCGAATATCTGGGACATATTCAAAAAAGTTTGCTAAAGGCATGATCATACAGACAAAAACATCTGCGGATACTTGCACATAGTCACCGTAATATCCACCGAAATAAGACTTCAAAAAATCAAAATATTCAATTGTGAACATGATGCACGGAGTTCTTCCGTTTCTTCTGAAGATTAAGATGGGTTGTCGAAGAGTCAATTCAGCATCCCGATAACATTGTTCCCACATCTTTTGCAATACAGGGGTTTTTTGTCGAGAATCCATGAAGTCAAGTAAGTCCCATCTTATGACACCAGTATCTGTCTTTTTACCGTAACCTGTTTTGATTTCAATAGACCATTTTTTCATCAATGGTTCACCGATAGGATCCGAAGCAGTTATGTCCCCTCCCTGCATGACGGTGTCTTTACCTGTTTTTCTTCTTACGGTAAATCTGCCCCCGGATGCTTGGGAACGCCAGAAAACATCATCTCTTTTACCTTCAGTCCACCATTTGGATAGGAGAACCGCGACCTCTCTCTCGAAACCTCCCCCCCGTGCTTTACTTCCCATCACTATTCTCCTTAAAAACAAATTCTTTCCACTGAGCAAGTCTGTCTTTTTCAAGAAAAGACCGGAAACCATACTGTCCGCAGATCGTTTTGAACATGAAGAAAGACAAATCATCAGTCTTATTGAGTCGGACAATAGGAGTAGATTCAAATGGTAATCTGACTAATCTCTTATTGAAATCAATCAACTTTTTGTTTTCCCGAATAGCTCGGTAAACTTTGCTGTTCATATTTAATTTTCTTGTCAAGTATTTGCAAGCGGTAATCTCTCCGACACCGGGGACACCAGGAACACCATCAGAACTACATCCTCCTATTGCTTTTACTTCAGCCCATTCTTTAGGAGTAATCCGGAAGTCTTTCCAGAGATTAAAATGGGTATAAGATTTCTTCTTTCTTGTGGAATACATGTAAACATTGTCTGAAAGAAGTTGGTACAAGTCTTCATCAGTGGAGATGATGGCAAACTGTTCATTGGGATTATCATGAACAATACTAGCAATTACATCATCTCCTTCAAATCCGTCAATCATAAAGTTATTGGAAAATCCTAAAGAAGGAATAATATCTTCTCTGATTTCCTTGAATTGTTTGTAAGCAATGCCATCCAATTCTTTTTCTTCATCAGTTTTTTCTCGTCTACGAGCTTTCTTATAGTCGGGAAAGATTTCCATTCTTAAAGACTTACGAGAATCCCAAACAAAAACAAATTCATTGGAGTCCATAGTCTTAGCGAGGGTGAGTATTTGTTGAAGAAAACCAAATACCACCCCCGTTTGTTTTTCTGCAAAGGATAGGTTGCCTAAACTATGCTTGCATTGATGTGCAATGGAATTAGCATCAACGAGTATCATTTTACAACTCCTAATACAGGAGGAACCGGAACATTGGGCAAGGAATTGGCAATGACAAGACCCGTTGTTGCCTGAACATAAACATCTTTGAGTTCTTTATTCAGGATTTTATACCCGAATACTGGAGGACGAACAAGGACCAATTCATCAGGATCACCAAGCATCGGAGAAAGTCTCATACCTTGCTGGGAAGTCTGAATAATTCTCGGATTTTTAATAACTGTGACTTCTTTATTCAGCTTACCGATAACAAGACCTACTCCTTCAATCATTACACAAGCCAACTTGTCAGAAATTCTTTCATTAAGGATATGTCCCATGTTCATCTCACTTTCTTTATACGGTTAAGGTTAAATTTCGATTCTGCTTCTTCCCAAAGATCAATAACTTTTTCCTTCAAATCATCTTGAAGATTATTACTTTCAATGTATTTGATAGCAGCATTGAGGGCTTGATAAGTCTTGCCGTCAGGACAATGATATACACTAAGGTTCATCATGTCTTTGTAATACTGAAGGTTTGCTCGGATGTCATCAATGCCGTAACCAAAGATGATATAAATAGGAACTTCTCTGTAAGGATCATCTACGGTTGACTTCTTGATGTAGATGTCACTGTGTATCCCGATTGCTTTTTTGATCTTCTTACCGTTAAAATCTTTCTCTTGGTAGATTAATTCCTTTTGAGACACCCTCAAACGAAGGGAAGAATAAAAAGCAATTGCTTTTCCTCCTGGAGTAACTTCCCCGTAATCTCCTTGCCGAGTCTGATTTGTACAAGCAAGCAGCCAGTTGTTTTTAACAATGAGACGGGCAGTTTTACGGAAACCGGTACTGAATTCTTTAGCACGTTTCATGCCCATTTTGTCACCCTTCGTCATTTCTAATTCAGTTGACAAAGCAGCTAAAGAGTCAGTTCCTATGACGTTAATCAGTTTCGGATTCTTTGGTCTCCAAGATTCAATGGCTTCAAACACTTCGGTTACTGTATCAGGACGAGAGTAATCGGCAATTTCTAAGTTCATCTGGTAAATTCTTGCATACTCTTTATCAAGCCGGGCTTCTGGATCAAGAAACTTTGCATCTCCGTCTTTACTTTGGACGGAGGCACAAATTTCAGCAAGGATAGCTGTCTTTCCTGAACCTTCCCCCCCGAATATTTCCATCATGATACCACCAGGAACTCCCCCACCCCGTCTTCTCTTGCCAGAAATGGCAAGATCAAGTAAAGTAGACCCGGTAGAAACTACCGAGTCTACTTCAATCTTACGGGTTGTGAAGGAGAAGTCCGAAGTATCAAGGTCAGCTTCAACAGCTTGTTTGACCTCTGCTACAGCTTCTTCGGTTCTCTTTCTGATGATTGGCATTACCTTTCTCTCCTCGTAAGTTTCTTTTTCTCTGCCGGTGCCGCTGCTTTTGCTGCTGCTTCCGCTTCATCGAGTTCATCCTTTTTTGCTCGACAAGCTTTTCTTGCGACACAAGATCGGCACTCTTCGTAGGCATTGTAATCTGCACCGTAAGCTGCACCATAAGGACAGTCATCATCGGATGCTACTACAGGATCAGGGACATCTTCGGGTTCTTTTTCAACCGGTTTTTTGATTTCTTCCTTCTTGACTTCTCTTTTCGGCTCTTCTTTCTTTACTTCTTCTTTCTTCGACTCTTCTTTCGGTTTACGTTCATCTTCTTTCGGAGAAGTTTCCGTCTCTTTTGCTTCCCAGAACGCTGAGTAAACTTCATCATATTCAGGGATATGAATCAGTTCGTCAAGACAATGGGCACCGTCAAGTTGGTCTTCGGTAATTTCCGGACGATCTTTAAATTCAAAAGCTGTGTATTTCAGAGTTCTTTTTGAACCAGTCTGCTGGAAATTGATCACTTTACCGTCATCAATATCGGCATAAAGAATCTCTCCTCCACCTCTCTTTTTGTGAGCAAACTCTTCAAGAGGAATTGTAAAGAGCCAATGACTTACATCAAAAATCTGCACACCTTTTGCCTCGTCACTTACGGTATCACAACAAACGACATTGTAGATAGCTCGTTTTGTCGGGTTGAGGTCTTTCAGAGTTTCATCATCCGCTGCATCACTTTCCCTTAGTTCTGCTTGGTATTCACAAATCGGACAACGCTTGCGGAATGTTCTGTTCAAACAGATATAGCTGTCTTCATTGACACCAACTCCTCTGTGAATGAACACCTCAAGAACAAAAGCTACTTTGCCGGGTTTCAGTTTAGGATGCTGTCCACCAGTGATGTAAGGAATGATGTAGAATTCATGAGTGTCTTCCTTCAGTTTCAAGAATTTGACACCTGCTTTTTTGTCAGGTTCGTAGATGTCCCGAAATCTACCACTGTCATTTTTACCGGCATAACTTTCATCATGCCTTTGTTTCATTTCCGATCTGTAAAGGTCTCGTCTGTCCGCTGCTTTCATGCTTTTCCTCCTTGTGTTTTCCTGATTTCTAATTCGTAAAATTCAATTTTGATTTCAAAATAGGATCGAACAATAGCCGATGTCATCCATCTTACAAGAAAGTATAGATAAATCGGCCCTCCTATCAATAATGCCGCTACTTTCAATGTCTCCATAAAGTCCACCGTTATTCTTCTTTCCGAATACGTTTCAACATTCGAGGATGATTATCCATCTTCTCCCGTTGTTTTTCTTGTGAGATTTCAATAGCCATTTCATGCGGAGAATGTGTTCGAGAAGATGCTGAAAAGTAATTACCTTTGTAAAGCTCTGTAAGGATTTTCAATGCTGCTAATCTGTGGTCAAGAGCCTCTTTGCCTATTGCAAGAACATTTACACTGTTGACAGCTTCTCCGTAAGCAAGATTGGCAGCAATCGTATCCGGGTGAAGCATAACCTGATTAGCAATCCAAGTTTCTGTAGGTTTTCCTGAAACCCCGTAAGCATCAGGGTCTTGCCTGATTTCGTTGTCAACAGTAGCTTTTACCATAGCTAACTGATCTTTTGCATGATCTCTTTCCGACATAGCCTCTGCCCATTCTCTACCTACTTTTTCAAACTTAGCAGGCTGTTCAAGAATTGCGGTGTCAAGATCGAGAATGTCAAGTTTTAGGTCATCTTGTAAACTCATATTATCATCTCCTTTCATATTGATTATAGCATACTTTGTGTAAAAATCTGAGACTATTTCAAGGTCAATGAAATATAAATTTGGTTTACTATCCCTGCTTTTGCATTGTAGAAGTTCGGTTCACTGAAAGTATCAATGACGGCAGACAATCTATCATCACGATCTTTGTTAAGAAGAACAGCAATCATATATCCGAGAATCATTTGTCTAAGTTTCTCCGGTTCAATTTCTGCAAGTAATTCTTTGACCAACTTCTTGACATCTTTCCAAGAAGAACCTTTCAAGATTGCTTGGCATAATTCTTTGCTGCTTGCACTCACTAAAGTTACTGCTGAGAGTGCGGCAATTGCTCGGTCCTCGTCTTCAATATCAATAACTGAGTCTAACATCACAACTGCATTTCTGGACAACCCTTCAGACAACAAAACAATCTCTTTTAAGATTGATTCCGGGTAATCATCAAGTCCTTCTTTCTTTGTAATGCTTCTTAACAGACCCATCATCTCCATTGTTTTCAATGGTTTAGTGGCATATTGATGACACCTGCCAATAAGTGTAGGAAGCAATTGATCAGGTTCCGTTGTACAAAGAATAAAATAAACGTGATTAGGAGGATCTTCAAGCAGTTTCAGCAAGGCGGATTGACTGTCTCTTGTTTGCCTATGGCAGTTATGCACCAACACCTCATTAGCGAAGTAAGAAGGATGACCATCAATTTCTAAATCATAGAACTCTACATACCCTTGATTCTTTTCTGCACTGCCGATAATACTAGAGAAAGACTCGTCATTACAGTTTGGTTCATAAATCTCAACACGGTCCACCCTAATTCGTTTAGAAGCTTTGTCTTTTTCCGATCCAGTTCTTTTCGACCAGCTATCTTGTGACTCCATCCGTCTAATTCGATTGCTATCATAAGATCCGGATTTGCTATATCTATTTTGTAATGATGTGGAAATCCTTCTGAAGAATTTTTTCCAGTTTTTACTACATAATTGTTTTTCCATGAACTCCCTAAAGAAGTCAATAATAAAAGTTCCGGAGCACTGGGGACTGAGCCATTCCCCCCACGTCGAGGTAGCACAAGAAGAGTTCCGTTCAATCTGCGAGAAGCTATTTGTTTTTTTACCACCCCCGGTATTTGTGAGGGGTTGTTCTTTTTCATTCTTTCTGAGGAAGCTTGATTTAATTTTGCCCTTAATGAAGGCTCCATATTGGCAAGACCTTGTCGATGTTTTTCTTTGTATTCTAAAGAATTCCTCATTTCTACTATATGAGGAAGCCGTTGTCGGTATTTGCCAACACAACTCTGGGAACAGAATCTTCCGTGCTCTTTGTGGGATACCATATATGTGAAAAGATTTCCACAATATTCGCAAGGTTTTTGACCAGTGATTCCCATTCCTTTCTCTCGACTTTTCTTTTTGCTCGCACAAGATTTGCTGCAACAAACGGTCTTGTTTCGATTTTTGTACACAAATTCGTTTTGACATTCCGGACAAATATGTTTCATCGTATTTTATTTTCTCCTTTCTTAGATAGCTGTTGTCATACACACTATCACAAGAAAAGTCGAAAATCAAACTATTTCTTGTCAGTTCTTTTGCTTTTACCCAACCAGTATCTGTAAAAAACAAATGATCGGAAGAACAGATAGTTTCAGATTTATTGGTGATTACTTTAACTACTCTGTTTAAAGAAACCTTATTTTTAAAAATTGATTTTACTTTTTCTTTTCCGGATAGATTAAAAACAACATCCCCCGGAATTATATTTTGAATCTCTTTCTTACCAGTGGGTGTTTCCACCATAGTTCCTTTAGCAAAACATTCATCGAGGATATAGACTCTTGTATTGCCGAGTATTGGTGCATACACACAAGTTTCTGCAAGGGCTCTGACAGAATCAATACCTCTAAGATTAGACATATTCAATTCTTCCACGTTTTCACATTTCAGCATTGTTCCGATGATTCTTGCGAATGTTGTTTTACCTGTTCCTGTAGGACCACTGAATAAGAAAGCATGAGGAAAGTCTTTCTTTCTACTAAAGATTCCTTCTAATCCATCTTTGATTGATTGATTACCAAACACATCTTCGATTTTTCCTGGTCTATGGATTGTTTGCAGGGGCATATTTATTCTCCTTTTGTTTCAGGTTCCATTATTTTAGGTCCCCATACAGCAATGTCATAGGGTTTTGCTGCATAGACTCTTGGTCCGTTCAAACCTCGATCAAAAACACAAGTGATAAACAACATCGGAACTTCTCCGTTAATATCTACAATCAAATCATACCACTGATGACTTTTTGTAGATTTTGCAAAATACAAACCTGTTTCTTGCGGAACTTTTGACATTTTAATCTCCTTTGATTTCCTCCTTGGAATACCAAGACTGATCTATTTCTGTTTTTTCCCATTCAACAGGAACAGGAACATTAATCCATTCGTAATTTTCTCTTATCCTTTCTGTAGCAATTTCCGTACACAGTTTGACCACAAATTCATATTCATCAGGAACACAATCTATGATACAGCAATCATGAATTTGTCCGATTACTTTAGATTTCATTTGCCGTTGCCTAAATTCAGCAACGATTTGTGTCAGGCTCCAAAGTAGACAATGAAAAGCTGTTCCTTGGAAAGCATAATTAACAATGGCATTTCTACCCATATAACCAGAACATCTGAAACCCGTAAGCAGTTCTACATATCCGGTCTTTTCATATTTCTTATACCAACCCTCTTGCCATTCTTTAAACACATGAAACTTTTTCCAATATTTTTCTTCTACTTCTTTAACGTGCTGCACAAAATCAGCTTCTGCTTTTGCTTTATTTTTGATCACACCTTTGTCAAGAAGATGTTCATAAACGGTTATACCATCTCCTGTAGGCAAATCTTTGCACTCTCTCCAGATGTTTCTTCCGCAGTTTCCCCAGTAAGAACCGTACCATTCAGGGAAGATGAAACCATTCTTTGTATAGAATCTCAGGTTCTTTGTGACTTTATCGTGGAGCAGTAAAAAGATGTCTGCCGCAGTATCACGGTGCATATCTGTTGATGTGTCTTTGCAATAAGATATAAGAACAGGATCTCCTGTGTATGCACAGCCCATTTTTACTTCGATACCGGAATAGTCAAAGTCTACAATCATGTTTCCTTCAGACGGAATTATACCTGATCTTGCATATCTTTTAGCTTCCTCATTACGAACGGGTATGTTTTGCAAATTGGGCCGATCCGATTGGCCGCGAAAAGTTTTAGGGATTACCAGTCCAAAGAAAGGATGAATGCGTTCATCATCATCTATTTCCCGTAAGAACTGCTTCATGTAAGTACCATCTGTTTTTTTAATCTGACTTAGTTTTGTAATCTCCTTAGCAAGAGGAGTGTTCAATTTGCTCATTGTATCAGCATCAACGGAGTTATTTCCTTTGTCTGTGACTTTCGGTGGTTTGAGTTTCATGATGTCAAAGAACATCATCCTCAAATCATCAGAAGAACCGAGATTAGGAAGTCTGCCCGTTGCTTTGAGGAACCGTTGACATTCATCATAAGCAAGTAGTTCCTTCTTTCTTTCTTCAATCTGTTTCTCTAATTCAATATGAGAATTTTTGTAATAAGGAACATCAACATTTACACCGTTAATCTGAACATCTCCGAGAGCTAAAGTGCCTTCTACGAATAGATCAAGACCTTTATCAAGATGATCATCTATTAATTCTTTTTGTAGACGAAATAATCCTTTAGTTAAATAAGAATCAATTCCTCCATACAAAAGAAGCTTGTTTATCGGTGCTTGTAGCACACGATTAAAACCTTTTTCATCGGCATCCTCAAGATACGGGCTGATCTCTTTTGCATAATCACCAACACCCCAATGAATAAAGGATTGAAACTTCAATCCTGTGTATTTAGATCGGTTGTCAATGATATGAGCTGCAAGCATTGTGTCCCAGTGCCAGTTATTCGGTTCTATTCCAAGCATTACTTTAGACCAGACATGTTCAAATTGGGCATTATGGGCTATCTTTTTAGATTTATTCAACAAAACATCTTTCCATCTTCTTTCAATCTGTCTTTGTTGAAGAGGTGTCCATATATGTTGAAGAGGAAAAGAATAAGCTCCCATCTTATTATCTACAGCAAAGGAAACGGTAGCTATTTTATGACCTTTTCTGTAAGGTTTTAATCCTGTAGTCTCATAATCAAAGAATAAGTGAGATGAAGGATGCTTTATTTCTTCTTCTAATGAATCACAAACCGCATCGTAATCTTTTAATAGGACTATTTTATCAAAGTCGGGGCTGTATTCTTTAGAGACATCTTGTTTATTCCGGATGCAATGAATGGCAAATTTTAAATCCCTTTCAAATTGAGATTGAGTTAAGGAATCCTCACTCTTCTTAAAAGCATAAGAAGGATGAAACATCGGAATAACCCAAGCATTGTTTTCATGATCAGGAATACAAAGACCTCTCCATCGAGAAGGAGAAAGATCAGAGAAACGATTCATATAGAATGAGGAAATAGCTGCTTCCCCCATTAGCCATATGAATTTAGGTTTCAAATCTTTAATGGCTTTTTCGATATGAGGATAGCAGCAAGCTATCTCCTCCCTTGTTGGCCCATCTTCTCTTGTTGTTCTGCACCGAACAGCATCAGTCTTCCAGAAATCCTTGTAAAGATCAATACCCATACCACTTAGAGCATCTTTGAAAAAAGAACCGATGTCTCCGTCTCCAGGGGATTCTCCGATTACTAAAGTGCTTAGACTTCCTTCTCCTTTGATTTCAGACTTAGGACGAATCTTTGTATTAAGACCACAATCGGAACACATGTGTTCTGTTGAACGGGTAACGAAATCATCCATCGAAAAGAATCCTGACATGATTACTCCTCTAAATACAGTAATGCTTCTTCAAAAGAAGGGAACACATTAACCCTGTTAAGCCAGTGAAATACGTTTTCTCGTTCTCCTACTAATATGATTAGTTTTCGATAGGCAATGGCTACGCCTAATTCAACGTGTCTTCCTCCTCTGCCACTACGAAAAAATGAAGGGTCACTTCGGCAAATAAAAGCATCTGCCCTTATAATATCCTGCATATCTTCTTTTGCAAATTCTTTACGTTGTAAATCATCAGAGGCATCTGCTATAATTTCATGACCTCCTTTAATCCATCTTGAAGTTACGGTATGCCCATATTCATTTAATTTCTGTTCCCATTCTCTCATTAATGGATGATCTTGGTATCGAGAAGCTAAGTATATTTTCATGATTTCTCCTTATTTTTACGATAATCAAGAATCATGGCAAGATTAGCAACATCTACCCAATCTTCTCGGTCTATGTTATCATAAAGTTTTTCTTTCAAACGTCTTGTGGGCATAAGCTTTTCTAAGTTCCATCCATTATATCCATGTGTTGCTTTTTAATGAATCAACTTATTGACCATCTTTCCAAAGAATACTACTGTAGCATCCCAAAGAGTCTTATTCATAAGACCTCCTTAGTAAGGAACATCATCGTCATAACGGTCAATAGGTTCTTCTTCCTTTATCTTTTTAAGAGAAGGTTTAGGCTTTTCTGGTTCAGCACTTGCCACTTTGCTAATCTGCATCAAAGCATGAAGAAACTCACCACTTGAAAAGAAAAGTTTATCACCTGCCCAAGAAAGAGTAGTAGATTTCTGGAGAATCTGTGAAAGAAATCTATTATTGATTCCTATATCAATTGGTTCTCCATCATATTTACACTTCAGTGTTTTCTCTACCCAACCTAAATCGTTAGCAGCTTTAACAGTTATCTCATTATCTTCAATGCGCAGGTATGAAGCTCTCCCCGTTCTGTCAGATAGATCCGAAGCAAGCATTGTAACATTGTCAAGAGTTGCTTTAAGATCAGATGGCAGTTCAATAGAAGAATAGTCGGAAACATTTTTAAACAGATTTTTAATCTTTTCTACAGGCAAATCTCCTTGAATGAATCCTGTGCTGAAAGTTACACCATCTTCAGTTCTGTAATGTCCCCATTTGTTATTGATGCAGTATTCAACGACAGGGAATTTAGAAAGTTCCATCACTTCTTTGCTGAAGATATTGAAATCACTTTCATTAATTTCGGAAGACATTGTGTATTGGCTGATTCTGTTTCCATCAGTAGCATAACATTTATCTCTAACAACGGAGACACATGCTCTTACTCCAGCACTAAGATCAGGAGAAGCAGAGAAAGCACAAAGAGAAATACCATCTACAAAGTCTTCAGGAAGAGGTCTCCATTCTTCCATTCCTGACATCATGTTAGCAATGATTTCGGGAAGATTGTTTTGATCTTCATTAATCGTAGCCATTGATGATGTAGTTGTTTTTGATCTGACCTTGATCTTGTTATCTTTCAGATCAATAGTGATTTGTTCATCAGTGATTCCGTCAATGAGACGGAAGAACTCAATGCCTTTTACAGAGAATTCAAAATCACAAACAAAAGGAGTAGTGATAAGAATCTTATCATTGAATGTGGCTATCAGATTATCGAAAAAGATAAAGTGGGTAGCCTGTGCAACAAATTCTCTCTTTGCTAAACCGGGGTGTAACATTGATAGTCTATCTCTTAATTCGGATCTTCCTACTTTCATTAGTTCCTCCTATTTTATTTAATACAGCAAATCTCCCAAATAATTCTTTAGCTTTCTCATTGTAAGCTAAAGCCGCTTCTTCTTTTGTTGAGTAAAAACCTATATGTATTCTCACTTCTTTTCCTATTTGGGCTTTCCATTTGTTCATTTGTTTGTGAAAATACACACCTCTGTACCCAGAAGTGTTATGTTTGGGTAATTTTTTCTTCATTTGGTTTTGACTGCTTGTTATAACTTGTAAATTTTGCTTAGTATTATTTAAGGTGTTTCCGTCTATATGATCAGGAAGAATAAACATGCCAGAAGAAGATCTTCCTAATATTAGATTATGCAAAGCACCAATTTGTCTATTCCGTACATATTTTTCTTTGCTAGAAAGGCCCCATCGGTATGGGAAACACTTGTCCATATCTTCTTCATCAATGATGGCTTCTGCTACTTTTTCCATATTTTTATTATAAATAGAAATTAAACAAATGTTTCCTTTTTTAATGTATTCATTAGGATCATATTTCGTTCTTTCTAAAGTATGCCCATGCTTTAGGATTTGTTGGTAATGTCTTCCGCAATATCCTTTAGCAGATTGTTTTTGAGAGCAATTAAATTGTAAGCATTTCATAATTATTTTTCCTGAGCAACAAATTCCCTTTTTGCTAGTCCTGGTTTAAGTGCTGCTAATTTGTCTCTTAGCTCCTTACGATTCACTTTCATTTAGTCTTCTCCTTACGGTTAGAATAGTGTTGCAGTCTTTGATATAATAGAATGTTAGGAGACGGTTATAACTTAAACCCATCTCCGTAATACGATCAGCCATTGCTTGTTCTTTCTCTATTTTAGCAAGCAAGGGAAAATTACCGGATAAGAATAAATCCAAAATCATTTACCTTCTTTCTCTATTCTATTGATAGTTTAGCACACAATTTAAAAATTTAGTCGAAAATATTTTGTTTATTTGCGGTCCAGGCCCAAGGATATTCGGGTTGGCTCTTTTCAAGATCGAGGAAGTAAAGCAGATTGATTACATCTCTTAATTCACCATCATTGCATACACCTTTTTGAGTTACTACTTCTACTCTCCGTTTATCTTTACGGTCTGTCCAACTCTCATTACTTTTAAGAACATACCCAGGAGTGACTTGTTTGAACAGAGTCTTTCCTATTGGGATTCCTCTTTCTTCACAATAGTTGGTGATGTATTCACGTTCCATAGGAGCTAAATTTCTAAAGTGTTCTGAATCACCAACAGCTTTAGATCGGGAAGAAACAGCTATTGAGTATGGAGGCAAGTCGTATCGGAATATTCCATTCTTTATTCTTGGAACAAGGATAATACCGAAACGAGAGTATTGGGCCCAGCTCGTGGAATCAACACTTGCCCAGGGAAACATATTAATGATCGAAGGTGTCGCTATACCAAATCCATGCACTTTATGTGTAGGATAAAAATCAGATTCTTTTGTGCAAATCTTTTCAAAAACTGTTCTTAGGAACGGTTCTAATGCTCTTCCTTTTGCAGATGCTAAACCTCCTACTGCAAAATAAGGATATTCCATACACATATCAAGATATTTTAGAGGTTCATCTAAGTGATAAACAGGGATGGGATTGAGACCAGCATCTTCCATAATCTTCTGGTTCTTCCATGTTTCTTCAGCAGAGCCAATAGAATCAAGATTTGCATAGACTTCTAATTCATCCTCATGTTCTTTGACAAACTCTATGTACTCTTTTATGTTTATGGAAGTTTTGTTTTGATGGGCACTGTAGGCACCTGAATCTAGGAAGAGCTTTGATTTCATGTACTTATCACTCCTAAGAATAACTGTGGTGTTATGCTTACGTCATCGACATAAATATCGAATCTAGGTTTTCCAAGAATGAGCTTGTGGTACATCACCCCATGTTTATCTAACCATCTTTTTGTAACAGTTCTGTCAGAAGGATAACGAGCAGTGAACAAGGTGATATGATCACCAGCAAAATACAATTCATTAACAACATTAATCATTGGCCAGTAAGGAGTTCTATCTGCATAATTCTGCCCTTCTGTTTCAATAGTCAAAGTTCCGTCAAGGTCTATACCGTATCGTTTCATTTTAACCTCTTTATTACTTTCCCGACTTCTCGGATGATTGTTTCGTTTCGTTCCGGAATATAATGAATACCTTCTCTTGCTTTTTCTAAGTATGTCAGCATCAAATCAAGATTGTTAAAGACAGGAACATCAATGCCGTTTGCAGACAGGGCACACCAGCGTCTAAAACATGCCCCACATTTACCACATTCTTTTTCATAACTTCCAGAATAACAAGAGATAGTGGAAAGAAGCTCTTTGGCTGTGCCACCGTTATTAAGAAACCATTTAACCACTTGCTCTTTAGTCATATCCCAGAAAGGAGATATGACTTCGATAGGTCTTCCCATCATATAGGTCATCATCATTGACCAATCAACAAAGATTTCCTTATTTTTATCATTCACCTTGTCGTCTTTAAGCCCGGCAATAACGATTGTATCCGAATAATGGTTAGCAAGTAAAGCAAGGTGAAGATTTCTGTAAGGGATATAAGCATTTTCTCCCTCTTGCCTGTCTCCTAATTTAATACTGTGTTCAATGACGGTATCTGGAATCAATCTTCGGACTACTTCAAGTTCTTTGACAGAGTAGGGAGTTCCTAGATTGAAATAGACAGTAGGTGGTCTGTCATAGTAGTGATAGGCAACGAATGAATCTAAACCGCCTGAGAATAAAAGGATCATTTTAATCCTCCAATCCGTGAATGTAATTTCTAATAGATAGTTGACCAGATTTAATCAAATGACTATCCACATGAGTGTTCCATAAACAACCCGGACACATATCAGAAACTTGTTTCTTCCAAATTTCTGTGAACAGTTCAAAGTGGGCAGACAAATCCCAAAGTTTAATATCAGATAAACCTTTGATATAGAAATCATCACAAGGCCTCATAGATCCATCACAATCTACTGTGACGAAGGATGGAAACAAATCATTTGCACAATTCCAAGTAAATAAAGTGTTATCAGTGGCATCACTTTTTAATCTGTTGATGAATGGTTTACTTGCATGGCAGAGATAACCTTCTTCCTTCATGAAGTAAACTTTTTTCAGCACCTCACAAAGATCCTTTGCATCTTTAGCAGAAAACAAAAGATTAGGATCATTACCTTTTACTTTAGAACCTGGTTGATGTCTGTCAGGATGAATGATGTCAAAGAATGTCCAGATATTATCCTCGGACATTTCTTCAATCACACTCGGAAGCATTTTATAGTTTTGCTTTGTCAGAGTCATGACTACGGCACAATCTCTGATGGGTTTGAAACGTCGGAAAGATTTGATTACTTCTAAAGCTTTTTTCGACTTAGCTTGTGAGCTACGATCATCACAAACAGCGTCGTACGACGTGGTAATTGAGCGGAGACCGTGCTCATGAAGTATTTGCAGCTTCATGTCAAGATCAGTAGTGACGCCGCTTGTAATGACAGTGGTGTGCATTCCTAATCCTTCTGCAAACTGAATGACTTCAGGAAGTTTATCGAAGTCGGCTAGCGGCTCAGCTCCATATATAGCGACCAGTTTACATCCAAGTTCTCTAAGATCCACCATTCCCTTCTTCCATTGAGTAAGAGTCGGAGTGTTGCACTCACCCGTTGCCATAGCACAATAAGAGCATTTCAAAGGACAGGTACGACTCCAGAGCAATTCGCACTTCACCAACTTCATCATACACCTCTCGATAGTTTAATCAGTTCAAGCCCTTCTTGCCGAGTAGCAAGATTATCTTTAAAACTTCCAGCTACTACAGAGGTTGTCATACCACCTCCACTTTGTTGTTTAATTCCCCGGCAAGACATGCAGGAATGTTCCGCTTTCATGATAAGCATTACTCCAAGAGGCCTGACTGTTTTTATAAAGAAATTGACAATCTCTTGGGTAAGTTTTTCTTGTAGTTGAGGACGTGCTGCAAAGTAATTGATGATACGGTTTGCTTTTGATGCTCCGATTAAATGCTTTGCAGGTATGTACATAAAGTGAGCTACACCCCGAAATGTTAGAAAATGATGGGAGCACATAGACACAAACGGTATATTGTCAAGCAGGATTATCTGATCATACTTTTCTGTGTTCGGAAAGACTGTGATTTTAGGAATGTTTGCTTCGTCGATACCGGAAAAGAACTCCTGACAGTACATCCGCGCTATCCTGTCAGGAGTATCGGTAAGATTAGGGTCAGACAAGTCCAACCCTAATCCTTCCGATAACATACGAGTTAAGCAATCCTTTACGATTGCTTGATTCATTACTGCTTAATCAACCGGTAAACGCCGTCTTTGTTCTCAATGAGCAATTCGCGGGAGTCAATGAGATGTTTGATGTGACCTTTGACGCCGAGTTTTGAACGCCCTGATTTTGCAACGAGGTCTTCGAGAGAGATGGGAGTTCCAGGGGCAAGAAGATCATCAAGCATAGCTGCCTGGGTACCGAGCTTGTGACCGAAACATGATTTCTCCGTAGAAGCTTTCTCCTTCTTCGGCTTCGGTTCCTTCTTCGGTTTCGGTTCTTTGGCGGGTTTTTCTTTCTTCTCTTTGACAGGAGTGGGCTTCTCAGCAACCGCTTTTTCTGCTACGGGGGCAGCTTCGGCTCCTTCTTCGGCTTCCGAGAAACACTCATTGTAGAAGTCGATGATTTCATCGGGAAGGTTGTTGACCACTTCATCATCAATAGCTCTGATAGCGGTGTCAAAAGCAGCAGCCAAAGTTTCTTTAGAAACAGCAACCGTTTTGATCTTTTTTCCAGTGATGAAAGGAAGCTCAGTCTCTTCACCTTCTACTGTTGCAGTGTAGGTGGCTACGTTAAGAGCTGCGGCCATCTTCTTCAGGGCATCTACATTAATCTTGTCCAAATTCATACTTCTTTCCTCCTTAGATTGAGTTACCTGGGAATTATTTCCCCTGTTTGAAACAAGTATATCATACTTTCTTAAAAAATTTTAACTTTTTTAGAAAATATTTTATAATCCCTGTAAGTTAGCAAGGTCATTGATCTTTTCTTTTACGGAACTTTAATAACTTTGTGGAGCTGCACATTCAACACAAAATCTCCGATTTCTTCATACATTAACCATGATAAAAGTTTTCTTGGAGACAATGGTTTGATAGCTGAAAATGCTGATCTTGCCGAACAGTTTGTGTGTTGTTCCAACCATTGTTTCATTGTCAAAGCATCCATTAAATCTTTTTTGTTTCTGATTGGGTATTTAATCCAATCCCATGAGGCCAATTCAGATGCTGCTTTTTTAAACAGTCTTAAGTATTCCACAGCAGAGATTTTATTTCCATAACAATTCAAAGGTTTGTAATCCATCACAATTGTCAGATTTTGAAAGTCTGCAAAAGATTTTTGAAGGGCTATTAAAGAATTAGGAACTTTTATTGTGCCGTTAGTTTCAACAGTGACATTGAAATTGAGACTTATTAATTTAGAAATTAACAAGTCAACACCTTTCTGCAAGAAAGGTTCTCCTCCAGTGATTGTCACATTTCTTGTAGGGCAAGGAAGATCCGTTAACATATTAACTATTTCTTTTTGATTCATGTCTATGCCGTATCCTATCGCTTGTGTATCGGGAGTGTCACAAAAAGAACATCTTAGATTGCAGCCTTGAAAACGGATGAACGTGCAGACGCTTCCTTGATGACTACCGCATACTTCTCCGTTAATACTCTGAAAGATACTATGCACCTTCATATTTTTTACCTCTTGGTTTTCTGTAAACAAATCTTATACGGTTTATGCCAAGAATATCCATAAGATCAGTTACCGTCATGCGTTCTAAGTTTTCCCATGTGCAAAAACGACCGCTCCCCCCTGCTTTATCTACAGCCGATAAAAGAGTTTTGTGCATTTGTAAAGCTTTCTTTCTTAACTCAGGTCTTACAGTTGCCATATTATCTCCCCCATTCTGCTCGCCATTCAGCATAAGATGAACTTGTTTCCCATAATCGTACTTTTTCAAGTGTGAAATCTTCGATACCAAGTAACGAATGGGCAATGCTTTCAACCATTATTTCCGCAGTAGGATTTTCAAAACAGATATTTAAATCCCGATGATCGTAAAGATCAAGAACCTTCTGTTGTATGATCATTTTAAGTACGGTGAAATCCATGATCATTCCTTTAGCAGGTCCCGATTGCTTGACTACTCCAGATACAGTCACTTCAAGTTTGTAAGTATGTCCGTGAAGATTCTTACATAGACCTTTGTGATTAGGCAATCGGTGAGCTGCATCAAATGTAAAGATTTTTGTTATTGATAATTTAGCCATTTGTTTCTCCTTCATAATCTTGTAGTGGACACCAGTCAGGTATCTTTTCCTTATTGATGTATTTCTTTTTGCTTATCACCCTGAAGTTTTTTTCTTCACAAACATAGACATCGTTGAATTTGTACCAACCTTGGTGAGGACAATCTCTGCATTGTTTTACTACTATATGTTTCATTTATTCCTCCTTCAATAGTTGTTTATTCTTTTTGTACCAATCCCTTCGTTGTTTTCTGTTCATTTTACTTAATGATGTGATATATTTATCCGGAATCTTTTTGTAAAAATTAGATTCTGGATGCTTAGGTACTAAGATTTCCGGAATAATATCAAATGATCTTGTGTCCATTTATTCCTCCTTAAGAGTGATTTGGTTTTCTCATGTGTGAAAAACCTCTTGAACCATAATCTTCAGGAACACCATTCATTGTGTTTTCTCTAACATTGTCACAATTGGTGCAATATTTCCAAGCAGGTTTGACAATGCCTATTACTTCATGTGTTTCTCTACACATTGGACAAGTGCAAAGAGTGGTCTTTTCACTATTGATCTTCTTTAAATCCTCTTGCTTTTTTACCGTTTGTTCTCTGTACCTTAAGCCATATTCTTTCTCTCTCTCATATCTGGCAAGTAATCTATGTTCATCACAGCAATACCTGCTTTTGAATGTCTTAGGCATGAACATTTTATCACAAAGTCTCCAAGCACATTCTATTAAAACAGGAATAAACTTTTTCTTTCCCATTATCCTTCCTTTCGAGTTTGTAATGTTTTTTCTACGTCCTTATTGAGTTTATCCAGAACGGGCGTTTGTGATTGGTAAGGATCTTTTTTAGGATTATTATATTCTTTACAAACAAAACCAAAGAATCCTATTACCACAATCAGCACAAACATTACCCAAATAGAAATTATAATCTTAAACATTTACAACTCCTTCATAACTCGTTTATGGTAGTGACGACTTCCTCCAGAATACTTTGCCAATGCGACTCGCAAATTCGGGCTGGTCCTCTGATAATACTTCAGGATGGCAATGCCCGCCAATATATTTTTTGCCGGACAGAATAAGTCTTCTCTTGAGAAACCAGTCAGCCACTTTGCAGTAGAGGGCATGACTTGCATCAAACCAATGGCTCCTTTTGGAGATACTGCATTTGGTCGCCACCTGCTCTCCACTTGTATTATCGCCTTTACGAGGCCAGGGTTGGGATGGTTGTCTTTCACTATCTCCATAAGCTGCTGCCGACTCACGGGATTGAAGTTCTGCGATCCTGTGCTTAAACTCTTCGGTAGAAAGCAAACCAATAGGATCAAGACGATCAGCACTGAGTATGTTCCCTTCTCTGATGATTTGTGCCTGTAAATTCCGCTTCTTATGTTCTTCATGTCTTTCCTCCCTTATGCTCGCAAAAGAGTGGAGAGGTTTCAACCACTTCTTTAACGGGTAATAAGAACGACCCAGGCATTTAGGACATTCTTCTCCAACAAACAAAACGTCATCTTGTAAACAACAATTGGCATTATTTACCGTAATCATTTTTCTGCCTCCCAGGCATCAATGAGATATGATGCGGACATATCGGCAACATGAACTAAAGCAACCAGTTTGTTTTCTTTAAAAGCTTGTCGTTGTGCAAAGCCTGTAGGATAATTGAAGTGTGTTCCAGGTTCTGATGCTCCGAGATGCCATCTGATTGCAAGAGCTTCTTGATCCGATAACTGCATATATTTGGAAATTATGTAAAGAGATTTTTCTCCGTGACCTAACGGAAGCTGTTCTTTAACTCCCCAGACTTCTACTTCATGCCATTTACCGTCAATCTTCTTGTTCCTGATTTCTTTTACATAATAGTTTGCTTTGCAGACATCATGAAACAAGGTACAGATAGCGATTGTTTCCGGTTCAAAATTAAGATCGAATGTTTCATTCAGTTCTCTGGCAATGTCAAGAACACTGAGACTGTGATGGATTAATCCTTTCTCATAAGCACCATGAAACATCGTTGATGCTGGTGCTTGGAAGAAATCTGTTGATTCCAGATACTCCATAAACTTTTCTTTACCTGCTCTCTTGATTATCCCTGCTTCTTTATAGAAATCTTCTTTACTTCCCATCTTCTTCCTCCTCCTGAGTTTTAGACTTCTTGTTTCGTGGATGAAATTTAATTTTTTTCCAATTTTTTACCAAAATCCCTCATTTCCTTGGGAAAGATAGAAATGAGCTTATCATTGACTTTTACTGACCAATAACCTGGAGCACAGCATGAAGCAATAAAAACAATACTGTCTGGAACTCCATGTTTAGCAACAACATAGTCCCAAGCTCTTTGTGAAGCTTTATCCTGCGGTCTTTTCTTGTGCAGAGTCGGCATTCTGTTTCTCCATAGCATAAGCAGATGCAGCAATGATTTTGAGGGTGTTTATGCTTTTATTCAAAACTCTTTCGTCATCTGGTGCTACTTTTCCAATTAAAGTTTTTAAATCATCAATAACCGGAATCAATGCTTGTTTTAAAGTGCTAAAACTATCTTCGGACATTTTCTCTTTCTTGTTCATGTTTTGCTTCCTCCTTATATTCTTTTTCTTCATCGGATTCGTAATGTGGAAACAGAGTGCTTATTTGTCCTGGTGCTGCTTTAAGCAGATTAAACCAATAAGAAGTTTCTATATTGGCTAGTTTAGGATATCTCCATTTATTTTCCTCCATCCATTGAAAAAGCACATCGTTTTGCATATGTAAAGGGGCTTCTTCTAATCTTTCTTTCAGTATGGTTAAATGATGTTTTAATGGAGTTCCTTTCTTCTCTAATTCCAATTCCTTTTGCTCTTTTCTTTTTACCAATTCAAAATAATTGATTGTCATTTTTCTTTTTGCAGCTCTATCCAGATTATTTGGTAAATATTGAAAAAACCGACTATCACATGACCAACCATTTAATACACTTGTCCAATTATTCATGTTTCCTTCTTTCATAAGTTTCTCCATATTATTTCACTGTCTAAAGCAAATTGACCAATATCTAATTGCTGAAGTATCAAAGCCTGTTTTGCTCTATCAAAAGCTTTATACCGATGCTCAGTAACAGCAACCCGAGCTGTGCCTGCTCTTTTATCTTCAGAGGGTCGGCTAAGAGTTAATTGTACATCTACATGAGCTAATTTACCTATCCAACCCGAAGAATCTCTGTCATCAACATCTGGTTTTCCTAAACCTCCTCTATTAACCTGTCCTACTGTGAATAATGTACAATGATGTTTTTGAGCCATTGCTACTGCTTCTTTCCAAGTATCATCAATTTGCATATATGATTCTTTTTTTGAAAGAGGTTTTAAAATATCAACATAGTCAATAAGAATAATATCAGGGATGAATTCCAATTTCTGCTCTAAATTATGTAAATGGGTCTCAATATCATGCAAACTTGCGGAAAATCGAGGGTATGTTTTTATTTGTATGCCATCTCCATACATTTTTTGAATGGCATCTATTTCTTTTTTAACAATCGGTTGTTTATATTGCCGCTTACCTATGCTTTCAAACCATGTTTCCACTTTGTAATCTTTCAATCCTTGTTCTCGGCAATATGTGCAAGGACGGTATTCCATATCTACATCATAATGAGGAACAACACCATTTCTTTTAAGATTTATTCGGTTGGTTCTTTCTTTTCGTTCACAGGAATTGTCTTGGTTATATAAACAATCAAAAACGGGATAGGTACAAGTTTCTTCAGATTCCCTATTTCCCAGAGCTGTTAGCCTTTTAAGTAGCCTATCATTTACATATTTTTCAGACATTTCTAAGGAAACAATGAGGGATTTGAATTTTTTGAAATAGGCTTGCACTGCTACTTCTAACAGAAACCAAGAATTATGAACAATGATGTCATTAGAAATGAAATTATGATTATTTTCTATTACTAAATCATAGGTTTCTTTTTCACCTATGCAAGTAATTTCTACAATTTCATCCCATAAAATATCATCAGTTAATAAATTTTGAAGTTTTTCATTATCAGGATAACAAACCGTAATTTGAGATAATCGTGATCGACTAATTTTTCCCTTCTTTTTAAAAGACTGTCCTACAGCATTGGATTTCCATCGTAATTCATAAGGAATTATTTCTTTAATAACTTCAAAAGGAATAGCTTCAATGTTGCTCTTAGCACATCTTTTTTTATTTAGATTTTTTATTATGTTTTCCGCCCTTTCTTGTTTTTCAAATAAAAAACCAATTTCTGATAAATATCTATTTACGTTAATAGTGTCTTGAAATTCTAATTCCCAAGAATAGAACCCTTTGAAAATATTTTTTTGTATTGCTCCTATTATTCCAAATCGTAACAAAAGATGCTGTACTTGATATACAAGTTTTTTGCTTGCTGAGGAATAACTAACGGCAATATTATTTTTAACTTGGAAAACAGACCCGTCACAAGTGAACAAAACAGATAAAAAAACAGAAAGCATTTGGTTGTTTAATTGGAATACGAAATCCGGAATTGTTTTTTCTTTTGATAATTTTTGATGCAGCCCTAAACTTGTGATCCATTTTCTTGTGTTGGATCCCCCAACACGTCCTCTGCCTTCTTCTTCACAAATAACCCGCACAGTCATTTCCGATTCTTGCGTTATTTTGTCTCCCATCATTTTAATACAGTTTTTAAAATCTTTTTGTATTCTGCTACATTTATTAGTAAACGTATAACTACCATTACTTCGAAAACACCCTTCTGCAATTAAATAAGCCAGTATTTTTAATCTATATTCGGGGTATCTTTTTGTTCCTAAAATAGGGTATCTTCTAGGAACTGCTATATGGTTCCCTACAAATAATTGACTTAGTGGCAACCATCCTTTAGAAGAATAAAAAGGATGATCTATGGTTACTTCTGTTTCTCGACCTGTTCGGGTTTTCACTTGATAAACCCATTTAACACCTTGTTTTACAACATCTAAAACCTTATTAAAAACAAAATTATCATGTTCATTTTTGCTCACAGTGAAATCTTTATTTTTAATAATTGTTTCTATAGGTTTTATAGCCCCATCAGACATTGTAATTAAAGAACCTTTAATAAGGCATTTTCCGGTTTTGAAAGGAGCCGTTAGAGCCACAGTCCAACCACGTTCTATTTTACCGATTAATTCTCCTAAAGCACCATTCAATTTCAAATAATCCCGGTCATCATCAAAAAAGACATCCATTATTTTTCTTGGTTCAAAAGGAGAACAAAAACCTTCTGTTCCTATGGTTATTTTTTTATAACCGGTCATTATTTCTTCCGCTTCTTCTACTCTATCCATAACAAGAAGACTTTGCATTTTGACAGAATCAATCTCCAATGCCCGTTTCTTAAAAAACCTAAAAGCATTGTCTTGAACATAGTCAATATTGATTTCACCACTTTTTTCGTATCTTTTACTTATTTTAGACAGGTATATCCCAATAAGTTCTTTATTTTCAGGACCTAAATGTTCGGATTCTATATTATAAATATCTTCAATACATTTTCCCGGAGCTTCTTCGTATTGTTCAAAATAATCAATGCACCATGCTCCTACATATTTAGCAATGAAACTTTGGAAGCTGTCTGGAGTATATAAAGGTTTTATTTCTGTTAAGAATTTGGTTGAAGTGATCATTCCGGTGACAATTTGTTCTTCTATCGTTGAATCTATCAAAGTGCGCTTGATTGTCATTCTAAATCCTCTCTGTAACGTCGGGAGTAGTGTCTTCCTTCAATTTAAATCTTGTTTATGAAGAAAGACTCGTCTTAAAATAGATCGTGCGGCTACCGTCAATTTTACCGCATTGCTTTTTCTTCTTTTAGAAACTTCGGAAATTTTGTAGTCAGAAGATTTTCCGAAGCAAGGAAGTTTATTTCAAACTTTTCTAATAAACCACCATTTCTGCTTATTTCATTATCCCAAAAATGAATCAAAGCTTTTGCAAGATATAGAACAGGATCATTTGTAATCCGGTACATGCGACAATGTTCCTCATTGATGGTTAACTTGTCTTTGTTTGTTTCCGAAAAAGCTTTTAACTTTAGACCAGAACGTATGATTACGTTCCGGTCTCTCATAGAATAACTTCCGTTTATCTTGTAAGAAAAGGTTTTTTTGTACCAATCTGTTAGCAGCTTCGTAACATTTGGCAAATCATCTTTTAATAAAAGCTTACTATTATTGGTTGTTTTAACAAGAGGTTGGGCAATGCAGATCAGGAATTCACTTTTTGTTTCTTCTATGGTAGAATACCGATTAAAAAAGAAGTTAGACAAGGTTATGCTTTCTAAATAATCCTTATTAGTCGGTAAATAGTTTATGTTTTTTCTTCTAGATTTGTGAAAATCAATGGCAGACTTAATGTCTTTTACGGAATATTTTTGATTAGTGTAAGGTTTAAAAGTTGGTTCTGTGTAGTCAGTGAACCTTGTTCCGTTCAAAACATTATTTATGTCTTTTACAGCATCTCTAAAACCTTTTGTAGATTCTTTGGGTACTTTAAAACCGAAACTTTTCCAGTAATCAATCACTTCTTGGACAGCAGAAGAAACAACAAGAGGTGGTTGTTTCTTTTCTTTTCTAAAAACAGGAACAAGGTTTGTTTTGTCTCTTTTTATTATTTCTCTCTTTGATAGGATTATTATTCTTTTTTTCGTGGGAACGAAGTTCCCACTTATCACGGAGTGACTTACACTATTTTTTTTATCTTCTATGTCTTTTATATGCTCATTCATCCGCATTAGGCTGCCTAAGTCATCCGCATTAGGCTGCCTACTTTCCTGTGCGCTATTTCTGCCTAAGTCATTTGCATTAGGCAGCCTACTTCCCTTTCTACAACAAGAAATTCTAAGATCAGATTCGTCTTTGATGTTTTTATGGATTGTTTTGTAATTAGGATTAATTCTAATTGTCCTTGTTTTTCCATCAAAATGAATTAATTCTACATACTCTTGTTTTATTAAAGAAGAAAGAGAGGCGCTTATTGTGTTAGGAATGACATCGAGACAGGATGCCAAATAAGCATTACTTGCGGTACAGTGTTTTTTACAATGATCAAGTCCATTTATCACTGAAAATAAAAGCAGACTTGTCCTATCTAAATTTTTATTTAGACCAACTTCTACATCTATATGAAAAAACCGCAAATAAGATTCATGTTTTTCATTTTCTTCTGATTCCATGCTGTACCTCATTTCAAATCGTATTTTTCTTTTACTACTCTTCGGATTAAGTCAAGATAGGTTAAAGTTTTGTTTTCTTCAACGGACTGAATTCGGGCAAGTCTTTGTAACTGTTCTTTCCAGCCCTTTGTGATTGAAATGTTTATAGCTTCTTTAGCATCATCTAATTTAGGTCTCATGATTTTCTCCTTTTCTCATTATCTGTATAATTTATTTATTTGTCTTTGTCAAGTCTTTTTACAGCTTCAAATCTCTCCGCAAAGCCCGAACATCAGCATCAGACATATCATCCGGGTCACCTGATGATAATTCTAAAACTTCAACAGAAGGAACAATAGCGGCAAGATCATGAGCAAGCTTGTAAGCCATTTCCGAGGCATCTGCATCATAAAGAACAAATGCTTTTTTAAGACCACGTAATAATTGCAGTTGGGAATGGGTATATTGTTTTCCGAATGTACAAACAGCACCGTCACCAATACGCCAAACATCAAGAATACCTTCTACAATAACAGCTTTGTTCTGGATAACTGTGTCTAAATTGTATAAACAAGATTTTACATCTTTAATGGATGTTTCTGGAGCAGAGTTTTTATAGGAAATAGCAGCTTTCTTAGTAAAATCTCTACCAACAAAAGACATGATCCTGTTATTTATGACAATAGGGATGATAATTCGATGTTTGTAATCTCCGATAGGACCGGTTACTGAAAGATCATACTGCTTAATTACTTTTTCCGGATCATATCGTCTGCTTTCTAAGAAAGATAAAGCAGTTTCTGGGAACGTTTTTGTTGTTCCTATTGGGAATTTTACTTTTGAGGAATATTCTTTTTCTCTCGGAGTATAAGCACCTCCTTGGAAATCTTCAATTACTCGGAAGACTTCTTTGTTAGAAGTCGTTCCGTCTATTGTTTGAATGAGTTTCCAAAGATTACCTGTTTCTCCGCAAAGATAACAGTTAAAGGTTTTTGATTTAAGATTTATCCCCAGGTGATTGCTCCTATCAAGACAGAATTGGCAATTTATTCCCACCCATCCTTGACTTACGTTTTTTCCCGATGAATAATATCTGACATTTCTACTTTGAAGATACGAGAGAACATCGAAGGTTTCTGATTTGATCATGGAAAACCTTTCTTAACTAAAAATGAACAGAGAGTGAGGGGAGGGAAAGTCCCCGCTCTCTGTTCACCGACAAGAGGAAATGGAGGTAATCAAAACCTCTCGTCTAAGGGTCTACAAATCCCAACTATCTCGAATCCTAATAACTTTAGGCATTCTGGGAGCTTCTATACTACCATATTTTTGGTATTTGATTGTGGCTATTTTGCCAATGAAACTTTCTCTGTTGTCCCAAATCTCCTGTTTTTGTTTATCATTAAAACCTCGTCCAGCAGAAGCTTTGGATGGTTTATTCCATCTAACAGATTGAAGCACAAACATTCCGAGAGTTCCTTTCGGATGACGATTTGCTTGGTGAGATGAACGGTGACTTAAACCTCGTGAATCAGTTATTTTCTCATTGAGGTTAGCCATTTGCTCTTCAAGACCAATAATTTCAGCATCACATTCCTCAAAAGGTTTTCGTTTGAAAATATTCATTTCTCGGAGAGTGCATCTTCCTTCTTTGTATCTACCGTTAAGAGAACGAATCATGGCTCCCTCATATCCTTTATCAACCATCTCTTGTTCAAAAGAGATTACTTCATCAGAAGTGTGAAGGAGTCTTTGTTCTAACACTACAAGTCGGGTATTAGGGGAAATACGTTCACTGTATAGTGAGTGATAGGAATCCAACCATCTGTCTTTATAAGATAAATCCCCCATTTTCCATAAATCAAAAGCAAATAATGTGAAGTCAGGCTCTCCATCAAATCTACGAATTGGACCTGATGTGCGGTGAAAAACGTCATCCTCTTCATTTTCTTTATAAGGTTTGCCTACAACAATCTCTCCATCAAATCCGTGATATATAGGGTTTCTAAGTGTTTCTGCAACAAAACGATTTGAAAAAGGTTTCATTGATGAAGTAAGTCCTCCGTCATCACCAACAATACATCTGAAACCATCAAGTTTAGGACTTCCTACTAAAGGAAAGAGCAATGTTTTAAGTTCTGAATCTAAAATAGGATCAGTTGGTGCTTTCATTACACGCCTTATGGACATGGTATCTCCTTTATATCTAAATGATCTACTTTCATTTGTGCCAGTTCTTCTTCCAGTTCTCGCACCCTCTTCTTGAGGGCACTGATCTCTGCGTCTTTTGCCCTACCACCTGATCATATGTTACGAGTGCCATATTTTCCTTTCATATCCAATTATTGTCGAGGTGCAGGCAAAATCTCTCACCCCAATGATCAAGTAAAAAGGATGAGACTGGTCAAAGAAGTCCACCATAATTAGTTCCTTTTTTGTAGTAGTTTTTCTAAGACCTCGACCAATACTCTGAAGAGTTGAAATTTCTGAAGTGTGTTTCAGCATGGTACATGTTTCCATGTTTTGCCTTCTTTTATGTTGAAAATTGTGCATCTATTCACCCCAATTGTTTTTCATATCCATCCGTTATCTAAATAAATTAGAAACCTTTCTCCAAAGTGATCCAACAAGAACGGATGTGATTGATCGAAAAAATCATGGATAATAACTTCTTTCTTTGTGAGAGTGGTTCTGGTACCTCGACCAATACTTTGAAGAGTCATAATTTCTGACTTGCCTCCGGCAGCATTGATTACTACATTTAATTCAGGTATTGATATGCCCTCCCGCCATGTAGCTGTGGCAATGACACTTCGAATATGTCCTTCATTAAGAGCTTGTTTAGCAAGAAGTCGGTTTTCTGATTCTGTTGCTCCTTGCACAAAGACAGTATCAAGACCACAATGACGACACATAGACATAAGAAGTTCACCATGAGCAATGTGATTTACCATAACTAAGCAACCCATATTTTTCTTGGTGTATTCTTTTATCAAATCCACAATCATTTTATTCCGATCAAGTCTTCGGACAATCCCTTGTTCATAAACATCAGGATATTTTCTCAAATCTCGGATGCGCTGAAGTTTCGGGACTTTCATGATCTTGATCTTGATTTCTGCCATGAATCCCTGTTCCATGCCTTCATTGATTGAAAATTCTCCGATAAGAGGGCCTATGAGTGCCTCCATAGCTAACTTAGCCTCGGCATCGGTGGGCAAAGTAGCTGTTAGACCAATTCTTATCGGAGCAAAGACTTTGTGAAGTATCTCGGCATATTCTCCCCTTAAAGTGCTGAGGTGGTGGCTTTCATCAGTTATTACAATATCATAGGAGGTTCCAAGATCATCAGCTAAATCTTTGAATGATTGTCTTGTAGCCACAGTCAAGAATCTGCTATCTTCTTTTCTACCATCCCCGATTATACCAACAGCTTTCTTACCAAAGAATTTCTCAGCCTCATTAGTCGTTTGATAAAGTAAATCTTTCGTATGACACAACCACAAAACTTGGTCAACATCTTCTATAGAAGCGATAAGAGAAAGTCCTAAGAAGGTTTTTCCAGTTCCTGTTGGAGCTTTAAGGATTCCTCTTTCTGCGATAAGCACCTTGTTAATCAAATCCTGCTGAAATGGCCGAAGCTCTAATCCTTTCGGAAGAATTACTTCTTTTTTGGGAATTAAGAATTTCTCAGGAGGTGTGTAATCCACAGAAACTTTCTGCCGAGCAGCTTCTTGAAGAACCCGAGGAATCAAACCCGTAAAGAAAATGTGACCTTTAGCAGTTCTGCTAATGATCGTAGATTTAACACCCTCCATTCTGGTTTTCTTAAATGCCCCCTGTCTATACCAGACTGTCGGAAAAGATAAGGAATTTCTGACAAGTTCAGACAGAGCAGGGGACATTATAGATTCGATCGGATCTAAAAATCGCATCCAGTATTCAGGTTTCATTTTGCAACCTCTGATTGAGTTCTTTTATCACTTTCATCATAACATACTTTTCAGAAATATCAGAAAGATTTTTAGGATGTCAAGCAAGTAGTCATTTTCCTTGTGACTTTTGCTGTTTTTCGTTCATTCCATCCTAGTCTTTCTTTCATAACTTTAAGAAGTTCTCCTTTCTTTACTTTCCCGTTTGCTGTAAACATTTCTTCTGGAAGATTAAGAATGATTTCCGCAACAGTTCTACACTCTTGAGGCATCTTCCAGAACTTATCTTTTTCAATCAACAATGATTCTGGGGTGTCTACCATTTGCAATAAAGTTTCATTGTTTTGTAATACGATATTAGAAACGTCAAGATACTGCCCCCAATGAATTTCCGCAGCTCGTTCTACGATGTCCACTTGCTTCATACAGATTGCCTCCGAATGATTGTAGGTTTTTCTCTTTTGACTTGTCTACCGATAAATCGTTTAATGTCCCAGATAATAGATTTCTGCCTGCATCTTGAACAAGTAGGATCATCTTTATCTTGCCTTGCTAGGCAGATCGGGACGCTTAATTGACATTCATTTTTGGCACAATAAAAGATGTCGGCAAGACTGAAACGGTCACAGATTTTATCCGTTCCGTTCATCATTTTAAGTGCTATCACACAAAATCTGGTACCGTTAGTTCTTATTGAGGAACATTGATAAGTGGTACAATATTTGCATTGCATTATCCAGTCCTTTCTGAATTAGCTCTTTCTTTGGATTCTTCTTCTTCCACAAGTTTGATGATTGCCATTCTTGCAAAAACATTTCTTGAACAGGACAATCGTTTTGCTTGCTGCTGCACTCTTACCGCTATTGCATAAGGTAAACGGACATAGGAAATTAAATCTTTTCCTTCTTCAATGAATTCATCTCCGGCAATAGTTGTTTTAAAATCTCTCAGTGGACCAGTCGTCTGCATTTTTACCTCCTTATTGTTAATTTGGGTTTACTCGGATTATCTTCCAAGTCGCCAACGGGCGCACACATGTACTTGCGTAATATCTGAACCGACTCACCTTCTATGGCATAATCAATGGCATATTCTACATAGAAGTTAGGTTTTGCTTTCAAGATTTGCTCCGCAACATGGATAATTATTTCTAAAGACCTTCCCGATGTTTCCAAGGCTTTGACCAACACTTTAGAAATGTTTTCCTTTTCATGGTGAACGGATTCATCATCGTATTGCCGGTTATTTGTAGCCCTAAGGAGACGGTTGATTTCTTCCTCATAAAGGATTTCTCCTGAATTCTGGAGTTGCCTAACCATCCTTTTTATGACCGTAGGTCTAGGTTTTACAGTTATTTTTGGTTTAAGGACCTCCTCTTCGTCGTCATCAAAAAGCGATAGGGTTTTCAATTTTTGGAATCACCTCACTTTCACTGGTTAATATAACAATTTCTTGATTGTTTGTCAAGTTTTTGTTTTGGTTACTTTTTAGTATTCCGAGTAAGGATCAGGAACATCAACATCTATTTCCGCTTTCTTGTAAAAACGACAACCGTTACCTTTGTCAATTTCTTCAATATCCTCTTCGGTAATTTCTGCTCCTTCTACTTCATCAATGACACATTCAGACCAGTATTCGGTAGCAGTGGTTGAACCATAAGGATGTCTTTGTGACATTTCCTTTAAATATACGCATCCAGCACATTTATCCGGCATTTTCTTCTCCTTTCAAAAGACATGTTGAATAAAAATCAGGTTCTTTTTCTTCCAGATAACGATTGAAGAAAACCATAATTTCACAGGTTGTAGAAAATAAGGCGTCTTTACCAGCTTCTTCAAAAGTTTTTATTTGATCTTTGGTCAACATCAATTCAAGATCACCATCATTGTATTCAAAAATGATTCGGTAGTCATCATTGAAAGAAGCCATGTAAATACCTAATTCACAATCACCACTGAGGTCTTCAATTCGGCACCATCCGTGACAATTGTAAACATGATCTACCATTCTTTCCCATCCAGGATCATTTGGTGCAGTCAGTTTCATTATATTACCCTCTTCATATTGTGCCCGTCGATTTTCTTAGCCCAGTAAATCATGTCTTCCATTTTAGCAAATGCCTCTTCTTCAGTGACACCTCCCATGAAACCCGAGCAACCATTTCCTTCGTAATTGTATCCGAAATCATCTTGGTAAAGTGCATACCAATGTTTCTTTCCTCTACTTTCCCATCGAGCGATTGTTTTCATTTTTTACCTCAATATAGTTTAGAATCTCCGAGTCTTTTCCACAAAGCTCTGGTCCATCCAGTATTATGAATAGACATCCACAGTTCACCTTTCCCTTCACAGAGATCACAATGACTTTCTTTATCTCTGGGGAAAACAGCACCAAATCCTTTGCATCTTGGGCATTGTGCTTTTTTGGCGTTTTCCACAGTTACTTTAGATTTATTAAATACCTGACTCATACTCTCTCCTTTCTTTATTAGCAAGACTTGGGACTTGCTTGTAGCATTACACCGTCTTTCGACGGTGCCCTCTGCTATGGAAGTTTTGGTTCGTCTTTCATCAGTTCTTTCCAATAAGCATAAACAAAATCGTAATTTTTGGATAAGAACCACTCATTGTCTTTTTTTACCACATCAAGATTTTTGAAATCATAAATATGGTAATTCCCCGATGATCCTTGTCTTATTTCATACCTGTCTTTTGCCATTTTCACCTCCTTACATTATGTGTTTCACAAACCACCAAATCATTATTAGAATCACTAAGTTTTTCATTCACCTCCGTTAAAATATAATTCCCTCCTCTCTAAAGGAAAAGTAGTCAGTTCCTCCGATTATGATATGATCGTGAATCAAAATATCAAGAGGTTTGCAAACATCTTTGATGATATTGGTCATTCTTATGTCAGAATCAGAAGGTTTAATGTATCCTGACGGGTGATTGTGCACCATAATTATGGCACAAGCACCTGACAATATGGCATGTTTGATGACTTCTCTTGGAAACACAACCGCTTGATTAACCGTTCCCGTTATTACTTGCATACAGGTTAATTTGTTTTGGGCATCAAGATACAGGATCAGCATTTTCTCAATATCCGAATCTTGTAATTTCCGAACGAAGGAAAGAAGTTCATTGGTGCATGTGATAGTTTCTCCGTTGTAAGGAAAATCCTTTTCTTTGACTCGTTCCGTTTTCAAACTGTGGGCATACTGTGGATTTTTCATCTCTCTTTCTCCTTTTCTATTTCACCGACTTGGGACGGTGATTGTGCATTACTACGGCATTTCTGCCGCAGCCCTCTGAGTTATTCTACTTTTGTTAACCATTTTTCTGACACAAAAGACATATCTTCACCACATTCTTTACAGATAGGGATTCCTGAGCAAGCAATGTCGGAGTAGGTCACATTCTTTTGTGCAGGAACGTCACGACCTTCTTCAATACAAGCGGGACATAACCATTCTGAAACACTCATTCCTTTCACTCTTTCACCTCCAACAAGAAGATTTTTGACTTAGTGGAACAATCTTCATAGAAATCAGGTGGGAAAGAATAACCGATAAAATCACCTTTAGAATCAGCATCGACTTGACCAGGGTAGCAAGGACTGCATAAAGCACCTTTAAGAACCCATCTTGATCTTACTACCTGAGAATAGATTTCTCCGACCATAACAGAACATTCTGCCTCTTCGTCAGGTGCATATCCATATTGCAGAGATTCAAACCAATGCCAAGCTTCCTCTTTGTCGGTGACTTTCTTGAACCCGATTAACCAATCAAGTGTGTCACATTGGTCAATTTCAGGATTGATTATTTCTTCCAGAAGATTAACAGCTTTGGCAAGATTGTCTAATCCAGCTTCATCATAGATGGATGAAGACAGGATCTCATTGATCTTTTTCAACCGTTCTCCAACATAATCTTCAAGAGCGGATTCATACGCCAGATCAATACAATCATTAAGATCATCTAAAAGATAATCAACCTTATTATTCTGAAACACCCCTGTTGTTGGAACTTCTGAATCTACGGTTGCTCCATAGTGTGTTTTAATCATGACTTCACCTCCACAACATCAATGACTTCCACCCTATTGTGGTCAAGAACATCATCCCAATTCCAGTCTTTTGGATTAGAATGTTGCTGCAAATCCACATCGAATTCTAAAATTACACGGAATCTTTTTTTCATACTCTCTTTCCTCCTATGGTTTTATTGACCAGACTGGGAACTGGTCTGTAGCATTACACCCCTTACGGGGTGTCCTCTGCATTAAAGACTGTTTGGATCATCGTCATAATCGTAGGTAGCAAGAGGATAAATATCCCAGTTCGTTTCTGGAATAACTTCCTCGACGGGAATTTTTATTGCCTCCGACATCTTCTTTTGTCCTTTCTCTGAGAGATCATCCCAAAGAATTTCTACATGCTGCATCATATTAAACCTCCTTTTCTAAAGAATGATCTTCCATATTCATACCACCTATAAGTTCATAGATGGTATTACGTGATCTTGCGGTCATTTTAAGACAATCAATCCGAAGAAGACTGGAAGTGACAACTTTTGCACCTGGAAGAAATTTGGGATGATCAACAATTGTACCAGCTAAACAGACAAAAGAGACCCTCCAACTTCTTGGGTTATTAATGATTCTCCAATCTTTGATTTTAGCCTTTTGAAGTTTCTTACTCATAAACTTAAATCCTCCTTTTTACGCCAAGATGCAGCGGGAATTTCAATGAGTAAATCTTCTTTTCTGAACCAAGCAGATTCCCAGGGTGTCTGAAAAGAATGCCACGTTTTTGCAGGCTCATCAAATTCAACCAAGATGTAGTTTTCCCACATAGTATCTTGTTTCTTGATTTCCTTTATTACACCTGTTAAACCGTTTAGACATTCTACTGCACCTAAAGCCCATCTTTTAGGGTCATAGATGTAGATTTTCACTCTTTGTCCGATTTCCATATCTCACCTCACTTACCCGATCCTGTAAATACAGGATCAAGATATTCTAAGTCAGCAACCGGGATTTCAATTCCTTTAGATTTCCGATAATACGTTTTCTTTGGAGACCAAGAGTAACCAGTGGCTACATGAATAAGTCGATATTCATGGGCATTTTTTTCGTGCATCAACAGGACAAGTTTGTTTGAAGTGATTGAACTTTCTCCGATTTTAGCAACAAAAGACGGGGAACTGTGTTTAATGCAACCATTATAAGCAGAAGGTTCTGCTCCTTTAAAGTCCCCTAATGATTCAAAAAATCTTTGTTTAATTTGGAAAATTGTCCCTGATCTGAAATACCTCACTTGTTCTTCAAATGCTTCTGGAAACATAATTTCCAAAGTTCTTTTCGCTGTCGTACATTTTGATGCAGCTTCCAAAACTCTTTCTTTTGAAATTGTTAATTCCATAACTCTCTTTCCTCCTTAGTATTTTATTTGCCCAGACTTGGGACTGGGCTGTGCATTACACCGACTTTCGTCGGTGCCCTCTGCTTAGGTCTTTCTGTTAATGTCAGTTAGGAACTGCTGTGCTATTGGCAAAGTTTCAAAATCATCACCAAACAAGAATGAATTCTCCTTGTTGAAAAATCCTCTAATTGAATACTTGTTATCGAAGGAATTGGGAATAATTTTAAATTCCTTAATTTTCGACAAAACCACCATATTTGTCTTGTTTCGATTCCAAATCAACATTGTTGCCATTTCGTTTCTCCCTTCTCTTTCTTTTGTTGTGTATCTTTTATCACATTGTTAGAGATCGTGCGGCGACCGTCAATTGTGAGCGGTTGCCGTTACAGTTTATCAAGTAGTTAAGACGATTATTCAAGCATACGCCGATTTACATGAATCTGTATCTTATCCGGTAAATCATTAAAAGCAATTTTCTTACCGAGATGTTTGCCGATAATACATTTTCCGAATTGAGAAATTCCGAGTGACGGATGTTCTGGAAGATCATTCATACTGAGACACATATACAACCGTCTATTTGGATTCTTTGGATTTGGACGATTTTCTTTGAACACTATGGTATAGCGTTCAAACCAATCTTCGGTATCATAACAACCTTTAATTTTCATGATCACCACCCATAGCGTTTGAATGAAAACGCTACCTTTCCCATTTTCTGCTTGTCAGGATAAGAAAGCTGTTTGAAGATTTCATAAGCTTCTTTATCATCCCCATACATTGCCATATGATCGGCATCACAAACTATTTCAATAACATGACTTCGGGGAATAGTTTTGCCGCTGTCACAAGGAATACCAGAACATTCTAATGTATCAGAACCTATAATATCCCAGGTTCTGTTCATCATTCTGTAAATCCTTCCTTGCATTTCTACAGGAATTTCCTTAATTTTCATATACTCTCTCCTTTCTCTTTTTATTATCCGGACTTGGAACCGGATTGTAGCATTACTGTGACATTTCTGTCACAGTCCTCTGCATTACTCTATGGAATTTGCCCCATCAATGAAATCGTCAATTTCCTTTTCAAGCTCATTAAGTCGGTCATAAAGATCATCTTTTGTGATTCTGAGTTCTTCAAGAGGTTCTAATTCCTCTTTTAATTCAGCAATTTTAGTATCCAGATTGACAATTGAATCATCCAGACGTTTCCGCATATTTTCAAAATCGGTTTGCATTGACATGTTTTCCTCCTTAATCTTCATGATTGAAGTATGGTTTACCGTTCTTTTCCCAATAATAACCGTTTGGTCTGTCTGACAGATCACTGGGCTTGAGTCCAAGTTTCTCGTAATAGATGTCAGATTTTCTTGATGTTGACACCATCACACCACCTTCCATCATGAATCTGAAATCAAGATGGTGAGCATGGTTTTCGGCAGTTAAAGCATCACGATAACCTTCAAGATAGCCAAGAACCCAATACGGAACTTTGCCCATTTCTGCCTTTATCTTACCAAATTGTTCGTTAATGTCCGAAGAACGCAAACCACAATGTCTTGCTCTGTTGTAAAGATCAATCAATCGGCTTACAGCTTTCCTTCTCTTTGCTAAAGCAGTGGTGATTTTCATCTTTTCTCTCCCTTTCTCTTTTATTTATAACCAGACTGGGGACTGGTTCTGTGCATTACAGTGGGTGTTAAGCCCACTGCCCTCTGCTATGAAGCATTACCCCATAATTTGAGACGGGATTGGTTATCAATTGTTACCGCATTTCCAAGAAATACAAGTTTTTTGATTTCTTCCCAGAGCATTATTCCAGCAGCCGCTTGAAGTTTATCTTGATCGGTGCAGTTAAAACAATCTCTCATGGAAATTAATCGTGTTTCCGCATCTTTGATGCCTTGTTCACAATCTTCTAAGGTTATCATCTTTAAAGGACCTGTCATTAGATTCTCCCCCCTATTGCACGGGAATATGTTCTTTCCATAACCCTTGCAATAACGGGTTCAAGATCAATTCGCCTCAGTTCGCTTTTGACTTCATGGGTATTCCACTGGGTAAGGATAGAATTCAGACTCCAAAGATCAAGGGAAGAGCTATTGACGGCATTGGAAAGAAGCAGATTTGTGCCAATTTCCGGCAATGCTTCGATCTTGATCTTTTCAGCAGCCGAGAAAGGCAATTCATCCCAGATTTCATCATAAATATCTTTACTTATCTGAGTAGAAGCCCAGTTCTTCCAACTATCAACTTGTGTTCCGAAGATAGCAAGACCTCCGCTGATAGTCTCACCAAGATTGTTAAGAAAAAGGTTCTGAAGATGTCTCTTGGAAAACTGAGCCATACTCTTCCAGATACCCATACCATTGAGGCATTTTAGCTGCCATGCCCCGAACATTCCTTTGAGTTTTGTGCTAAGATCCAAAGACGAAAACACATCAACTTTCGGAATGATTGAATCAACAGCCCGAATTGCTGATGCCATATCAGGAAACCTGATTCCGATCTTCAGACGAGCACCTTCAAGATAAGTGTGAGGACACACCTGAATCTTGCCGTAATCAGTAAGCTGTCCGACAGAATTTTCGATCATGTGGACAATGTCTTCATACCGAACAACCTTATATGAATCACTGCAAATTCCAAAAGCCATTGCACCATTTCCCGTAAAAGCTTGATCGACAATAACCTTCTTGCCTTCATAGCGTTTCTTGTCTCGTCTTCCGAAATACAACGGTTCAAGAATAGGATCAGGAAAGTAAACTTTCGGATACCTTTCTCTGACATCACGGCGTTCATTTTCGGACAATTCGTAATCTAAACCCATTTCATTCATCGCTACATTTTCCATTCTCTTTCTTCCTCCATTTGTTTTATTATGCTTAACCGGGCTTGGAACCGATTTGCAGCATTGCTACGGCATTTCTGCCGTAGTCCTCTGCTATTCAACTTCGGTTATTTCCATGTCAACAATTTCCGCATCTTCAATAACCACACTTTCATAGGGGGAAGTAAAATAGTAATCCAATTCATTGATTACTTCATGGGCATCTTGATTTTCCATTACAACGGTCAACCGAATATACATGTCTACATTTACTTTTTTTGGCACATTAACCTCCTATCTGGGCTGCTGCGGCAGCACCGTTATTACTGATGGGTCGAGAAAGATTCACCCGTTGACCGTCAGCTTTTCCCGAATGGTAAGCACCTACATCTCCTTTAAGGGAAGATGTTCTTCTGGTCACGGCATTAGGAAACATCTCCTTAAAAGCTTTATCAACACCATCTTTTTTGACAACCATCAACGCTTTACAATCAGAAGGAATAAACTGTTCCCGTCTCTGATAAAGATCCACAAGACGTTCACCGATTGTTGTGACTAATCCGTAACAGTAATTCCTCTTGGCATTCTTCAGATCAACCTTTCGTTTACCACTGCTTGTGTAAGTGGGACGAACATTATCGGCAGTTACGTTTTTCTGAGCCAAAGAATAAACTGTTCTTCGCAGATACTTGAAGAAGAACACGGCAATTTCCAGATCGTTCTTTGTTCCGACGAAACACATCTGCCATGATCCGTAAGGAAGCGGACCATCAAAGATTTTGCAATAAGTGTTGATAACCTTGCAATCAAAAGCTTTGGCAATCATGTAAGCCAACGTAGCTTCAAAGTCCACTTTGTTTGTGTCAGAACCATCAACGGTCATCTGCACAAAAGAGTCGGTGTCTTTGTTGACATCTCTCAGGTGAGCAAAGTCGATAGCGTAGTCGGACATTAATTTTGCTGCCATGTTAGCGGCTGCCTGTTGTTCATGAACATCACTGTTTTTTTCCGCATTGCCGAGTTCCAATAATTTCATAATCTTGCTGATAATATTGTTCCTCAATTCTTCCGTCATATCTCTCTTTCCTCCGTAGTTTGGTTTGATGCTTAATCGCATCACGGGACACACAATTCCTCCAAATTGTGCACCCCCCGATGAAATTATTTTGAAGGTGTGAACAAGAAGTAGAATCTCGGCATGTGTTGGAACATGAGAGTTCCTTTCATAAGATCCGATTTTCTGACTACTACGATAAAAGGAGCCATGAATCCTAGAACTTCAAAATCCATAGACAGTTCTTTTGTGTCCCATACTTGACCATATTCTTGTTCAAGACGGATTCTTTCATTCTCATCGGAACTAGATTCAACCCGATTGTTGATCTTGCTGACTAATTCCCTCCTAACTGCTTCTGTTTCATCTGGCATAATATGCTCTCTCCTTTCTCATTTTAAAATTGGGAAGTAAATTTCCCCGCAATACCTCAACGATGCTCTGTTGAGGTATTGAAGCGACTTTATTCCCATTCAGGGCCGAGTTTGTGATTGTGCCTTAAAGATAGAACAGCATCTACCTCATTATCTGCTTCCAACAGATAAATAGCCTCAAACTCCTCAAGTTCTGAGCAGTTATCCACACCAATTGTGTGTGTAATTACTCGGTTAGTCAATCTGTTTCCTGTGTCGATACAAATGAATTGAAAATGAAGCCTTGAAGGGTTTACTTGTTCAAGGTAATTGTTTGTTCGGGCTAAAACGTAAGTATCTTTGCCGATTTTGTAATGGTCACCCATTTTCCACTTTATCCAGTTCACGTTTGTCATCTGTTCTGGCATAAAGCACCTCCACCGTGAGCATAACGGAACATCTTCCACCAATCAGTATTACTTTGGATTTTTTGAATGGCTCGTTTCTCTGTTTCCTCATTTCGCTTACACTTGCGGCATAAGGTATTGACGACTCTCTCCTCTTTTCGGTGGTCACACATCTCTCCTTCTCCTTTCTCTCTAAAGGTTATTCCAGACTGGGGACTGGAATTGTGCATTACAAGAAGTCAGAAATTCTGACTTCTTGCCCTCTGCATTAAGGAATTTCTGACTTATTCAGCAACAACCGGAGCAGCAACAACCGTCAGATAGGCAATCAACGGAAGCATCTCTGCCGTCCTGCAATACGTTCCCTTTCTGATCGCATTAAGATGGGACGCAACACGACCCTTCGAAGCTTTCAGAGCCGGAGCTTCTTCACCACCGAAGTCAGCTTTTGCCAGTTCAACTATCATTTCAGCAACGGTCATTTCCGCTTTGATATAACCGTCAATGACAGTAGACTGAGGAGTTTTGCCGTCTTTGTTCACTCTTGCTGCTTTCGGACCCGAAGATTTTCTTGCTGCTTTCACGGGCTTACCAGGTCCTGCAAGAAACTTTGCACGGGCAACACAAGCAGCAAAAGACACCGGGAAATCCGATTCACAGGATTTGCAGTTATTTGCCGACGCATCGTAGCACGGACGATTAGAATCCCAATCAGAAGGATCCATACAGAAGTCACCGGGCATAGCAGGCTTTTCTGCTTTCACAACGGTAACAGAAGTTTCAGTTTTCGTCTCGGCAACGGGTTCTTCCGTCTTGGCTTCGACAACGGGCGTTTCCGCAACTACCGGTTCTTCGACTTTCTTAACCGGTGTCAAGGTTTTCTTTGCAATAGCCTTTTCCGCGTTCTTCTCATTTTTCGATTTACTCATTTCCTTCTCCTTTTCTCTTTTTATTTGGTTAGTGAGACATAATTGTCCCTATGACGGCGTAATCATTAGATTATTCCGTCAAAGTGAAAATTACATCGGTGAATAACGATAACGCCATTTAGCATCTACACGTTCGGAAAGCTCTTGTTCGATGAATGTAAAGGGTTTTCCTGTCTTTTTCTCAACCACATTCTGAAGTTTGGTTAGGGATTTCTCTAAGGATTTGTGTCTCCGAAAGCTGTTAGAAATTCTGCAATCCCATATTCTTAATCATCTGTTCAAGTTCGGCTTTTTTGCTTTTCTTTGCCTCTTTCAACAACTTAGAGGTTTTTCTTGCCTTCTTCTTGTTACCCTGGAACTGTTTCCTTGTCATATAAACCGTCCTTTCTTATACATTTTCCGAATGAGAAAATCAATTGTTTTTTCCATGATCCAATAAGCAGTCACAACCATCCCGAAAACAAGAATGAAATCAAACATTTCTAACCTCCTCACGGCAACTTTGAGCAAATTGTTTAATGAGCGTGGTTAACCGTTTATCAGCATCTTCCTTGGAAACTTTCTTTTTAAGTCTCCATTCAACTTCTCGCCATGTCCCGGCAATCTTTACTTCTTTAATCATTTCTCTCTCCTTTTCCTTTTATTGGTTAATCATTTCTTGAAAGTAATAACATTGTCCGTTTCCGCTTCTTCGGGAATACCATACTTGATTCTCATTTCAGCAACAAGTTCAAGATACCGGGGATAAGAAAACACTTCAAACCCGTTGTCGGCCGCTTCCATCATACGATCTTTAAGAGCTTGATGCTCCCGAGCAAATCCAATTATCGGACTCATTTGATCTGCAAACTCTTTGTTTTCCGGTGCATCCCAAATCTCTAAGAATTTACCATACCAATCAGTATGCTTCTTTCCATCAGAGCTTTGAAAATACATTTCTCCGGTCTTTTCATCATGACAAAAACCTTCTGGAAAAACATGATCTTTCAGAACAGTTACATTTCCCATCTCTCTTTCTCCTTTACCCGGTATTTGGACAGACTTTGGACTGCCCATGTGGGTTAATGTAAGTCAAGCACTACTATGCACTTACACCCATCACCATCTCTCTTCTCTTAGTGATTACGATTCCGCGTGGCTTCTTTGAATACCTTACGGATGGCTCTTTTCATCTTAATTTCTTCTTTTCTCGTCCGAGGTCGCTTCTTCATCTTCATTCTCCATCAGGTTTATTCTTCTAATCTACTGACATCATATTTCCGTTTTTTTGAGCACCAAACTGTTCATTCTTTCACGATCAGCTCCGGGAGTTTCAAACTGTTTCCCGAGAGAGAAATTATCTCTGTGATTTCCCGACCATCGAGTGTATCGTTTTACAACATCCTCGGCAGCTACTTTATTTGAATAATTTGTAGATGCCACTTCTGAATCATTCTTTCCCGGAGCAGTATTTGCGTTCAAGATCCATTTGGATATATCTGAAGTATCTCTTCCGGTCTTTTGATTCTTCAATCTTGGACGTGTGTAAATGTCCCAATCTCTTTCATAACCTTGGATTTCTATCATATCCCGAGGCTTCAGCAAATAATCTTTTTCGTGATAACGTCCCGAGGATTCAACTGTGATTTTCATAACAGCAGTAATTCCGTCCCATATCTCAAAGAACCTTTCGGGAAGATGCTTGAATCGTCTATCACGACAAAGATCCATTATACGGCATTTTGCTAACTCGTAGCGTTTAGCAGTCCGTAAGGGGAAATGCTCTATTCGCTTTCCCGCTCGGGTCTCTACTATTCTAAATCCATGCAATGCTATCTTCATATTATCTCCATTTTCTGATAAAATGATTCCCGAGAGTTATAAGAACCTCTCGGGAATCAAGTGAAAGATCGTAATAAAATTATTACGATCCAAAAGAGAAAAGAAAGAGAGTAAACCTTAAGGCCATCACGATTAGCTAAGCAACATGCTTCTCTTCTGAGACATCCATTTGGCGTATGGCGTTTCAAGCTCTGTTCTTATTGAGACTCTCCACGAAAAGGAATAACTGAGAACATTAACAATATTGTAAACTTGTCCCACTCGGCAGTAATTTTCTTTTCTGCCCTCGAGGCTTCTGACTCTTAGTGCGTGTTCCTTAAGGATTTTCGACTTATTGTTTCCGCTCGGCGCTTTTCTCGTTTTTAAATACGCGCTTTACAATCTTGCGTTCCCGGGGAAACATTACTGTCATTGATAAAAGCCGGGCTTTATATCAATCTATGTCAAAAAACATCTTCGTAGTCGCTGCTACGCTGTCCCAAGAGGACGGAAGTTTTGTCTCACAAACTCCGAATTTCTCTGTAATATCGAGAGCAGAAATTCGGGGTTCACTATGTTTTTTCAGTTTAATCATGTGAAAACGATAACAGAATCATGCTGGGGTGTCAAGAAAATAAAACAATTATTTTTTCAAGTAAGATCAACAACTTCCGCAGGTTTTCTGGGGCAAAAATAAGACAAATTGAACAAAACCAGGATAAACCGTGGATAACCAAGGAATAAAGAAAAATGGCATAAAAACCATTAAAATAAGAGAAAAACCAAGGAAAAGAAAAAGAAAAAGAAAAAGAAAATTTCCGGTATAATTAGTTTTCTGACAAAACCCATGGAATTTCCCACAAAGAAAACCATCAAGGTTTTCTGAATACTTTTTTGACGGTTACCACAAAAATAAGTAATAGATGAACAGAATTTCACAAAAGAAAAGATAACGCGGCAGAAACAAACGTCCGCTGTTTAAAAGCAGATTAAACACGGCCCAACAAGCTCTTGAAACAAGAAACAAAAGAATAACTAAGAACCATGGAAAAGAATAAAAACCAAAAAACCAAAAACCAAGGAACTATTAAAAAAGATTAAAACCAAAACCATGGAAAAGGGAAAGAAAAAAATCGGAAGAAAGAAAAATGAAAAGAAAAAACCATAACCAAGAATTATTAAAGAAAAGGAAAGGGAAGAAACAGTTGTAAGAGAAAGAGTAAATGTAATTGTTCTTAACCGGTAAAGTTATTGTTTAATTGTGGTATAAGGTTTGCTATTGTAGAGAATGGTAAGGATTAAAGAGAAGTAAAGTTATTTGAAGTAATTTTGAATAAAACCATATAAAACTGAGGTGACTCGGAGCCAATCCACCCACGTGGTCATGACTGCACGACCGACCCTAAAATTGGATCGGGCCATCATTCGGACATCAGCATGAATACAGAGCTTCTTGCAACAGACCCAACCCTTGGACTAGGGCAACCGATCCAAGGAATGGGCACTCCTTTCATAGGATTTCCGATTAAAGGTTTCCCTTTCACCCGTATAACCTTTTGTTAAATGGTTAATCTTTCCAAGGGAAGGATTGCTAACCTTCCCTTGCCTTTCAGCTTATTTTCATTAAAACTTGGATTGGGCAATCTCTTGTTTATGAAAATAAAACTGTTTATTATGGACATGGATCTACCAATCCATGGTTATTTGGTCAAAATTGATAAAAGGTTTTTTCATAAAAAAGGTTTTTTCATAAAGGTTTATGGATTTTTTGTTAATTTTTATTAAATGACCCTGCTATTCCATCAAATTAAATTTAAGAATTTACCGGGAATTTTTACGGAAATTAAACATTTCAGGCCCTTTTTGATAAAGAGCAGAGTTCCCTTCTAAAAAATTAAATATTAGGTTTTATATTAAATTGCTTATTCCATGGAATGTTTATTTAATTACCAAGAAAAGGAATCCAAAAGAAGGTTTATCCTTTTACCATTTAAAGGTTTTAAAAAGTTATATATATAAGTAAAAAATCCATGGTTAATAAACCTTTCATCCTTTATTGTTATAGATAACTTGTTTATTATGGTATAAGGAATAACTACCCTTATTCTATTTATGGTAATCGGTTGTTTGTCCTTTATTCTATTTATGGTAATCGGTCATACAACCTTAATCATTTAATAGTGACTATAATCCATGGAACGGGTAGTTATATAAGCACCTATCCAAGGGAAGGGTTGTTTATTCCTTTTTCAATGCGGATTATCTACTTGAAACGGAATGAGGGTTAATTTGCTAAAACGGATATGTCCGTACATGTGTGCATATAAGAAGGATTAATTTTAGAGTCGAGGGAAATGGATGGGTAGAGATTGTCTCAGTCTGCTGAAATAAAAGAATAATTGACAAAAAATTGAAAGTCTATATACTGCAATCGTGCTTGTTGCACGTGCTCTTTATTTATTAGACGCTTTAAATAAGCTGTAGAAGCTGATAAATAAAGACATTTGTTCTTTGACATAAGTAAATCTAATTGTTTGCAATAACTGAAATTGCTTAACTGCAATATTGCAAGTTATTGAGACAATTAACGAATAAAGAAAAGAGATATGAAATGAAAACGAATAAAACGAAGATCATTATCAGAAAAATCAGCAATGAAAATAAGTCTGTTTGTGATCTTTACAAAGTCGCTAAAAAGTCTGAAAAGTCGCTTGTCTCTATTGACGCAATGACGCGCGAAACATACGATTATAGCGCTTGTACGCAAGCGTACGCAGCAACTGCGTTTATAACTGCATTGCTTAAAGCGCAAGTATTGACACAAAGCGAACTAGAGAAGCTAGCTTGTCACGATAAGCTCGTTGCTGCGAAGATGTTATCGCTTGTCTGCAAGTATGATGTA